>ENA-UPWU01001182-UPWU01001182.1-human-gut-metagenome-genome-assembly--contig:-NODE-1182-length-10999-cov-7.061069_pt1 | contig 10999 bp, 10 predicted proteins | sample MGYA00250058_ERZ773392 | MGnify/ENA primary metagenome ERZ773392 (study PRJEB29103, sample SAMN06112084) | human gut metagenome | biome: human gut; feature: ankylosing spondylitis patient; material... | reverse complement strand
ACCGCGACGGCGAGACGGTTGTGCAGGTGTATGTGCAGGACGTGGACACGAAGTGGGAGACACTGCATCCGCATCTGGCGGGCTTCGCGCGCGTGGCGCTGAAGGCAGGCGAGAAGCGGCAGATTGCTGTTCCGCTGGATAAGAATGCCTTCACCGTCGTCAACGATGCGGGCGAGCGCGTGGCGGACGGCAAGGTGTTCGACGTGTACTGCGGGCTGTATCAGCCGGACGAGCGTTCGGTGGAACTGACCGGGCAGACGCCTGTCAAGATGACGATTCGCTTCGAGTGATTCATAGAAAAGCAGGGGAATGCGCGGGCATTCCTCTGTTTTTTTGCGATTTGCGCTGCCGGAACGGTTGAAAAATCCCTTTTCAGCAGGTATAATAGAAGGGAGATTCCCAAGGAGGCTGCATGATGTTTACCGGATTTCCGGAGGCGACGATTCAGTTCTTTCTGGACATTCGCTTCCACAACAATATCGCCTATTTCGAGGAAAACCGCGCGCGCTATGAGCGGGACGTGAAAGCGCCGTTTGAGGCGTTCATTCAGGAACTCGCGCCCGCAATGCTCTCCATTGACCCGCAGATGGAACTCCGCCCATACCGCTGCATGGCGCGGCTGCGGCGTGATGTTCGTTTCACGAAGGACAAAAGCCCCTTCCGCGACCATCTGTGGGTACTGTTCCGCCATGCGGGTGAACCGCGCGAGGGCAGCGTGATGTATTGGTTTGAACTCGCACCGTCGGGTATGAACTGGGGTGCCGGCACATGGGGCGAAAATCGGCAGATGATGGACATCTTGCGGCGGAGGATTGTCGCCGACCCGGACGGAGTGCGGAACGTCATCAAGCAGTGTCACCTGACGGAGCATCACATGCTTGTCGGCGGCAGCTCCTTCAAGCGGCTGGAAGTGCCGGCGGGTGTGCCGGATGACCTCAAGGGCTGGTATGCCCTGCGCGAGGTGTACATTTCGCCGGAAAGCACTGCCTCGGTGGATGTGCACAGCCCGCAGCTGACGAAGCGCGTGCAGGAGGATTTCCTGAGACTGTCGCCGCTGTATCACCTGCTGCGCGGCGCGTATGAGGCGGTTCCGCCGGAAGAAGTGGACAAGATGGTTCAGAAAATGCGTAGATAAACGGACAGAGGAGGAAGAGAAGATGGATTGGATGAAGCTCAAGAGCGGCTCGGACGTACGCGGCGTGGCGGTGGGCGAGAATGCCCCGCTGACGGAGCATGTGGCCATGTGTCTTGGCATGGCGTTCGCGCGCTATGTGGCGAAGCATGTCGGCAAGCCGGTGACGCAGGTGACGATTGCCATTGGGCGTGACAGCCGCATTTCCGGCCCGGCGCTGCTGCACGCGGCGGCGGAGGGTGTGAGCAAAGCGGGCGCGTCCGTGCTGGATTTTGGCATGTGCACGACCCCGGCAATGTACATGTGCATCATCACGCCCGGTTTCCAGCCGGATGGCTCGATTATGATTACCGCAAGCCATCACCCGTATGACAAGAATGGCCTGAAGTTCTTCTTGGCGGAAGGCGGCGTGGAAGGCGACGTGGTGGAGGAACTGCTCAAAACGGCGAGCACGCTCGAACCTGAAGATACCCCGCTGGCAGGCACGATTGTCAAGAAGCCGTTCCTGCCGACGTACAAGGAGCAGCTTGCCGACCGCATCCGCCGCGGACTGGGTACGGACGTGCCGAAGCCGCTGCTGGGGCTGCACGTCGTGGTGGACGCGGGCAATGGCGCAGGTGGATTCTATGCGCAGCTGATGGAAGAACTGGGCGCGTGGATTGAAGGCAGTCAGTTCTTGGAGCCGGACGGCATGTTCCCCAACCACATCCCGAACCCGGAGAATGAAGCGGCGATGGCGTCGATTTCCGCGGCGGTGAAGCGCGTTGGCGCTGATCTCGGCGTGATTTTCGATACCGACTGCGACCGTGCCGCCGTGGTGGATGCCGACGGCCGCGAAATCAACCGCAACCGCCTGATTGCTCTGATTTCCGCAATCCTGCTGGACGAAAAGCCCGGCGAAACGATTGTAACGGACTCGGTGACGTCCTCAGGCCTCAAGAAGTTCATCAACGACTGGGGCGGCGAGCATTACCGCTACAAGCGCGGCTACCGCAACGTCATCGACGAAGCTATCCGCCTGAACAAAGAGGGCATTTCCTGCCCGCTGGCGATTGAAACGAGCGGTCACGCCGCCCTGCGCGAGAATCACTTCCTTGATGACGGCATGTATCTCGTCACGGTGCTGATTGTCCGCGCCATGAAGCTCAAGCAGGAGGGCAAGACGCTCGGCAGCCTGATTGCCGACCTGAAAGAGCCGGTCGAGAGCCGCGAAATCCGCCTGAACATCACCGCCGATGACTTCCGCGACGCGGGCAAGGTAGTCATTCAGCGCGTGCTGGATTATGCGAACGCGGCGGAGAACTGGCATATCGCGCCGGATAACCGCGAGGGCGTGCGCATTTCCTTCGACCTTGACGGCGGCATGGACAACGGTTGGTTCCTGCTCCGCCTGTCCGTGCATGACCCCGTGCTGCCGCTGAATGTGGAAAGCGACGTGCCCGGCGGCGTGCAGCAGATGCTGGGGAGCCTGCTGAAGGTGCTCAATGACGCGGAAGGCATCGACCTCACGCCGCTGAAAAAGGCAGTGGAAGAGGCATGACCATGCGCAGGAACAAACAGGCATTGTGCCAAGAAGAATGCGAACAGGTGCTTCGCCGGGCGAACAGCGGTGTTTTGTCGCTGATTTCCCTTGATGGCTTCCCGTACGGCGTGCCGCTGTCCTATGCGCTGGTGGATGGCGTGATTGTCTTTCACGGCGCGCTCGAAGGGCAGAAAATCGACTGCATCCGCCGCGATAACCGCGCGTCCTTCTGCGTGATTGACGCGGACGACGTGATTCCGGAGAAGTACACGACCGCGTACCGCAGCGTCATCGTCAAGGGGCGAATCGCCATCGTGACGGACGAAAAGCAGAAGCATGACCTGTGCATCGCGCTGGCGAAGCGCTTCTATCCGGATGAATCCGCCGCCGAAGTGGAATACGCGCAGTTTGCCAGCCGCCTGTGCCTGATGGTGCTGACGCCGGAGCAAATCACGGGCAAAATGGGGCTGGAACTCATGCAGCGGAAGGAGCAGGCGCAATGAATGTCGATGATTATCAGCAGGAAGCCATGTCCCTGCTTAATCCAGCGCTGAATCCGCAGGACGTGCTGGAAAACGCGCTGATGGGGCTTTGCGGCGAGAGCGGCGAAGCGATTGATTTGCTCAAAAAGCACCGCTTTCAGGGGCATCCGCTGGATAAGGAGAAGCTGAAAAAGGAGCTTGGCGACGTCGCGTGGTACTTAGCGGAGGCGGCGCAGGGGCTGAATGTGCCGCTGAGCGAAATTTTGCAGGGGAATCTTAACAAACTGCATGGGCGCTATCCGAACGGCTTTTCGTCGGAGCGCTCCATGCACCGCGAAAACGCGGAGTAACGGGAGGAAGCATCACATGCGCAAGGGTGACGAAACGAAACGGGAGATTCTGCGGGCGGCAGAGCAGCTTTTCTGCCAAAAGGGCTACGAAGCCGCCAGTATGCAGGAAATCGTCCGTGCGGCGGGCGTCAGCAAGGGCGGCATCTACCACCATTTCGCCAGCAAGGAAGAAATCATGACGCTGCTCAGTCACCAGCACGCGCAGGAATCGGCGGAACGTGCCGAAGCCCAATTGGCGGATGCGCCGGATGACCTTGCGCGGCTGAATCTGCTGCTGTCGGCGTGTCTGCCGATGCGCGATGAAGACGCGGCGTTCACGGCGATGCTCCTGCCGATGGCCACTTCGCCGGAAGGGCGCGCGATGGCTTTGACGTACTTGGACGCATTGTCAGAACGCTTCCACCCGCTGCTGGAACAAACGATTGCACAGGGTGTCCAGAGCGGCACACTGTTCACGGAGATTCGCGGCGTGGCGGGCATCGTCCTGCACCTGCTGGGTGACTGCTTTTTCGATTTGGCGGCACAGCTCATGCAGGCGAAAAACGACAAGCAGCCGTGCGATTTGCCCGCCTTGGTGGATTTGCTGACGCGCTACCGCCGTGCGGTTGAAGTGCTGCTCAACGCGCCGTTCGGGTCGGTCACGCTCCTGACGCTGGAAGACGTAGAAAGCATGGCGCAGCGGCTGTTATAATTGAAAATACGACAATGAAAACCGCCCTCGGACAGTCGAATTTGACTGCATCCGAGGGCGGTCCTTATGCAATTAGTATCCTCTCCGTTGACGGCGGTTCTGCGGCTTTTCGCTGTTTTGCTGCCGCTTGTCGGGGTGGCGAATCGCCTTGCGCGCGTGTGCCGGATTGTCGCCCGGACGCGTGGGACGGCGGTCGTCCCGCATATCGCGCTCCGGCGGCACAAGGCATTGCTTGCCGTAGCCAATCAGGTCTTCGCGCCCCGCAAGCCGAAGTGCCTTGCGCACCAGCGGCTGATTTTGCGGATTCTTGTACTGCATCAGCGCGCGCTGCATCGCCTTTTCCTCCGGCGAACGCGCGACGAAAACGGGCTGCATGGTGCGCGGGTCAAGCCCGGTATAGAACATGCACGTCGAAAGCGTGCCGGGCGTTGGATAGAAGTCCTGCACCTGCTCCGGGTAGAACCCCGTGTCGCGCAGGTAACATGCCAGCTCAATCGCGGCGTTCAGGTCGCTGCCGGGGTGGCTGCTCATCAGGTAGGGGATTAAGTACTGCTTTAAGCCCAGTTGCTCGTTCACCTGCTGATACCGCGCGACGAATGCGTCGTACAGCTCGCGGCGCGGCTTGCCCATGCGGTCAAGTACATACGGGCAGACATGTTCCGGCGCGACTTTTAGCTGCCCGGACACGTTGTACTTGCAGAATTCGCGCAGGAAACGCGTCGGGTTCTTGTCGGACATGATGTAGTCGTAGCGCAGACCGCTGCGAACGAACACCTTCTTCACCTTCGGCAGCTCGCGAAGCTGCTTGAGGATGGACAGAAATTCCTCGTGATCAACCTGCAAGTTCTTGCACGGCTGCGGGAACAGGCACTGCCGATGCTTGCACGCGCCGACTTTCAGCTGATTTGGACACGCAGGCTTGCGGAAATTCGCCGTCGGACCGCCGACATCGTGAATGTAGCCCTTGAAATTCGGCAGTTGGGTCAGCAGCTTTCCTTCACGGAGGATGCTTTCGGGGCTGCGGCTCTGGATGATGCGCCCCTGATGGAACGTGATGGCACAGAAATTGCACGAGCCGAAGCATCCGCGCGTGGAGGCAATCGAGAATTCGACCTCCTGCAGCGCTGGGATGCCGCCCTCTGCCTTGTACATCGGGTGATAAGTGCGCGTGTAGGGCAGGTCGTACACTGCGTCGAGGGCTTCACGGCTCAGCGGCAGGCACGGCTGATTCTGTATCAGATACCGATCTGTGTCCTGCTGCTGACACATGCGCTTGCCGCGAATCGGGTCCTGCTCGTCGTACTGGATGACGAACGCCTCAGCGTACTTGCGCTTGTCGGTACTGACCTCCTGATGGCTTGGCAGCTGAACGCACGTCGGGTCAGGCGTCTTGCTCATGTAGCAGATGCCGCGCATTTTCGGCAGTTCCGCCGGATTCATGCCGTCCGCCACCCAGTTTGCGCATTCGATGATGCTCGTTTCGCCCATGCCGTACATCAGCAGCGTCGCACCGGAGTCCACCAGAATGCTGTGGCGCACCTTGTCGTCCCAGTAGTCATAGTGGGAGAAACGGCGGAGGCTCGCTTCCACGCCGCCGATGAGAATTGGCACATCGCGGTACGCCTGCCGGATTCGGTTGCAGTAGACGATGGTCGCACGGTCGGGGCGCATGAAGCCTTTGCCGCCGGGGGCGTAGGCATCGTCGTGGCGGCGCTTTTTCGCGACGGTATAGTGGTTGACCATGCTGTCAATCACGCCCGCGGACACCAGAAAGCCAAGCCGGGGCTTGCCGAACTGCTTGAACGCGGAAGCATCCTGCCACGGCGGCAGACAGAGCATTGCCACGCGATAGCCTGCTTTCTCCAGAATGCGGCTGATAATTGCCAGCCCGAACGACGGGTGATCTACATACGCGTCGCCGCAGACATACACAAAGTCGGGCGCATCCCAGCCGCGCGCGTGGCATTCGTCCAGCGTCACGGGCAGAAAAGTCTTGTTGAGAGTAGTCATGGGTCACTCGCTCCCTTATATCATACGCTTCTATTGTATAGGAAGCCGCTGAAATTGTCAAGCGCGCTTCTGCTTCGCGAAAATTCGCGGCATCGGCAGGGCAATCAGCAGCATTGCCAGCGCGACGCTCACCCAGCCGAAGCCGTGTTCATACAGCGGCAGCGCGTGACAGAGGGTGCCGAGGATGCCCAGCGGCAGGTGCAGTGTGTCCAGCGCGTACAGCACGCTGACGACGCCCGTCCCGGCGACAACAATCGGGTAGACATAGCGGTTTTTCGCCCACACGCGGTGCGTTATGCCCAGCAGAATCAGCACAATCGCAATCGGATAGATGGCGTTCAAAATCGGGATGGAAATGCTCAAAATGACCGTCAGACCCAGATTGCAAATCAGGAAGGAAAAGCCGGTGATGAGAAAGACCCACTTGCGGTAGCTGATGCGGGAGAAAAGGTGCGAGAAATACTGCGAGATGGAGTTAATCAGCCCGACACACGTCGTCAGGCAGGCGAGCGTGAAGATGGCGGCGAGCAGATACGCGCCGGGTTCGCCGAAGAGCTGGAAGACGATGCACCGCAGCGTCCACGCGCCGTTCTCCTGAATGTCGTACACGCCGGAGGAGCACATGCCCATGTAGCTGAGCATCATGTAGACGGCGGAGAGAATCAATCCGGCGAAAAGCCCAGCCTTGACCGTGTGGTGCAGTACATCCTTGCGCTGCGTCAGCCCGAAGCTGCCCAGCGTCGTGGCAATCACTAAGCCGAAATTCAGCGCGGCAATCGTGTCCATCGTCTGGTAGCCTTCGGAGAAGCCCTTGAGGAACGGGGCAGCGCTGTATTCCGTCTGCGGCGCTGCAATGTTGACCTGCCCGCGGAACAGAAAGCTGATGAAGAGAAACACGAGCAGAATCAGCAGCGACGGCGTGAGAAAATTCCCGATGCGGCTGACGAGCTTGCCCGGCGTCATGCACAGCCACAGCGCAATCAGGAAGAACACCAGCGAATACACCACCATCCACACGCGGATGTTTGCGCCCTGCGGCAAATACGGCGCGACCGCCATCTCAAACGGTACGGATGCCGCGCGCGGAATGCCCAGCCCCGGCCCAATCGACAGGTAGATGAGGACGGTGAAAATCAGGGAGAACTTCTTCCCAGCGTGCTGCGCGAGCTGCTCCAGCCCGTCGAACCGCGCCACAACGATGACGCCCAGCACTGGCAGAATCACCGCCGTCGCGAGGAAACCCAGCATGGCGCTGACGGTACTGCTGCCCGCGTTCTGCCCTAAAAAAGGCGGGAAAATCAAATTTCCCGCGCCGAAAAAGAGTGAAAAGAGCATGAAGCTGATGAGCAGCATTTTCTTCCGGTTGAGTTTCATGGGCCGCATCCTCCCTGCGCATGACAAATTGGCGAAAAACAAAGAAAAAACATGCGCGGATGTTCCAAAGTATAACACCGTGCCGACTGCGTGTCAAGATTGCAATGCGAAAAAGCTGAAGTCGCGCAAATACGGGAAACTACTTGCAAAGTGCGGCAGGACGTGGTATAATAATTTTTCTGAAGGGGGAGGGATTGCCGGATGCAGAGCATGACCGGATATGGCAAGGAGACATCTCGCCAGGGCGATTGGGAGATGACCGTGGAGCTTCGGGCGGTGAACCATCGCTTTCTGGACTTGTCCATGCGGCTCGGCCGCGGTCTGACCTTCCTGGAGGAAACGATTCGCAAGACGCTTGCGCCGCTTTGCCGCGGACATGTGGACGTGCAGCTGACACTCCGGCGCATCAGCGGTTCTGACAGCGACGTGATGGTGGATGCGACGCTTGCCGCGGCGTACATGCAGGCGGCAAATACGCTGCAAGCGGCGACGGGCGCGGCGAATGACCTGACCGTCAGCCGCCTGATGCAGCTCGACGGCGTGACGACTGTGACGGAACGTGCGCTGGATGAAGAAGCACTCACCGCGCAGTGCCGCGAAGTGACGGCGCTGGCGATGCAGCACCTTACGGACATGCGCATCCGCGAAGGGGCACATCTGCGGGATGATTTGCAGGTGCATCTGGATGCGGCGGCGGCGCTGCGGGAGCAGATTGCGTCGCGTGCCCCGCAGGTGGTGGAGGAATACCGGCTGCGCCTGACCGAACGGCTGGCGCGTCTGCCGATTGAACCCGTTGATCCGGCGCGGCTGGCACAGGAGGTTGCGCTGATGGCGGACAAATGCGCCATCGACGAGGAGCTGTCGCGCCTTGAAAGCCACATCGCGCAGATGCATGTGTATCTGGATGTATCCGGCGAAACGGGCAAGAAAATGGATTTCCTGATTCAGGAAATGAACCGCGAAGCCAACACCATTGGCAGCAAATGCTCTGATGCGCAAATGGCGCAGAACGTCGTCAATCTCAAGAGCGAGATTGAAAAGATGCGCGAACAGATTCAAAATGCGGTGTGATACCAGCATGAAGGGGAATGGCAACATGAGTGAAGCACGAAAGGGTATGCTGCTGGTCATTTCCGGCGCGTCCGGCACCGGGAAAGGCACCGTCATCAAGGAATTGATGGCGCATGACGATTCGCTGGTTTTTTCCGTCAGCGCAACGACCCGTTCGCCCCGTCCGGGCGAGGAAAACGGGCGCGAATACTACTTCATCAGTGAAGAGGAATTTGCGCGCCGCGTCGAAAACGATGAGTTCATCGAGTATGCGCCGGTGTTCGCCCACCACTACGGCACGCTCCGCAGCGAGGTCAGCCGCCGCTTGGCGCAGGGGCAGAATGTCGTACTGGATATTGACGTGCAGGGCGCGGAACAGGTGATTGCGCGCGAGAAGGACTGCGTGAGCATCTTCATCCTGCCGCCGAGCATGTCAGAGCTGCACCGCCGTCTGGAAGGGCGCGGCACGGAATCCCCGGAGCAAATCGCCATGCGGCAGGAAATCGCCGTGCGCGAAATCGCCCTTAAAAATCACTACCGCTACAATGTCATCAACGATGACGTAGCCGCCTGTGCCGCACGGATTGCAGGCATCATCGAGGCGGAGCGCTACAACACGGCGCGCTATACCGTCGAAATCCCGGAGTAAGGTATCGTATAAAAGCGTTTCCTGCCGCAATTGCGGCTGAACATAAAAGGAGGAACACCCTATGTCGATTGTCGAACCCTGCGTTCTGGAGCTGCTCAAGCACGCTGATTCCCGCTATACCCTCGTGGTGGAGGCGAGCAAGCGCGGCCGTCAGATTATCGGCGGCAGCAAGCCCCTGCTGGACAATGAAGGCATGAAGCCGCTCAAGACGGCGGTGGAGGAAATCAACCGCGGTCTGATTACCTACGACGAACCGAACGACGAAAACGAGGATCAGGACGTCGATGTGCTGTGAACTTCCCGACGTGCGCGGACGGCATGTGGTGCTGGGCGTAACGGGCGGCATCGCGGTTTATAAGAGCTGCGAAATTGTCTCCCGTCTGCGCAAGCTCGGCGTGGAGACGCACGTCATCATGACGAAAAACGCGGCGCAGTTTGTGCAGCCGCTGACGTTTGAAACGCTGAGCAACCATCCCGTCGTCACGGACACGTTCGCGCGCCCGGAGACGTGGGAGGTGGAGCATATCGCGCTGGCGAAACGCGCGGATGTTTTTGCCATTGCGCCCGCGACGGCGAATATCATGGCGAAGATGGCGTGCGGCATTGCCGGTACGCATATCGGGGTGGATATATTGGCGATGATTTTATTTGGTTCCAGCATCGGGGTTCTTCTCTGCTTTCTGGGCGGCTTGATGGCTGTGGATATTGCTCCGCGCAATGCTTCGGGGGCTGCCTTGGGAGTAGTGGGGATAGCCAGTTACATAGGTGCCGGATTGCAGGATGTGATGAGCGGTATACTGATAGAAGGGCAAAAAACGGTTCAGAATGGAGTAGATGTTTATGACTTCACCTATATCAATTGGTTTTGGATTGGTGCTGCTTTGCTTTCGGTGTTGTTTGCTTTGCTGGTATGGAATGCAAAATCAAAAGAAGTGGATTAAAGTGAGTACATTAGGTTAGAATATAAGTCTTTGTTTTCGAGGTATTAGACACCATTCCGGGAAGTAAGTAATGATTGCTTATCTTTCTGGAATGGCTTTTTTATAATCAATTAAATAGAAAGTTTTATGGAAAATTCATTGAATGATGAATTATTGTGTTCATTGAAAGATGAACTTCGTGAAGTAACCGCACAAATCAATGTGCATAGTGAAAAATTAATGGATCTGCTCGACCAAAAAAAAGAATCGTCAGTCAACTGACTCGAGAGATGTCGCATCTCACGTCTGTCATCATCGAGTATCGGGGAAATCCGAAGCAATATGTCTCTGTTTTGCTCGATGCCATCAATCAGGGTAGGTTGACGTATGACGGAATATCAAATTGCGAACAGACTTTTCGTGCGTTAGCAAGCGTTGTAGATGTGATAAGCCCTAAGAATGGGAAAACGCTTAGTGTAGAGACGCTGGTGTCTTATGAGAAGAAAAAGCGTGCTGGAGAATTTGAGGAAAAATAATATAAAATAAAAAGTTCTTGAAGTTAAAAGCTTCAGGAACTTTTATTAAATATGTAGACATTTATTAAAAAATAATGTAGAATATAAATCATAGAAGGAGGGTAAAAATGTTTAAACTACACTCACCATATAAGCCAACAGGAGACCAACCACAAGCAATAGAATATTTATCAAAAGGAATAGATCAGGGCAAAAAATTTCAAACATTACTTGGAGTTACAGGCTCAGGAAAAACCTTCACAATGGCAAACATAATAAACAAAGTTCAAAAACCAACCTTAGT
>ENA-UPWU01001179-UPWU01001179.1-human-gut-metagenome-genome-assembly--contig:-NODE-1179-length-11001-cov-6.759978_pt1 | contig 11001 bp, 10 predicted proteins | sample MGYA00250058_ERZ773392 | MGnify/ENA primary metagenome ERZ773392 (study PRJEB29103, sample SAMN06112084) | human gut metagenome | biome: human gut; feature: ankylosing spondylitis patient; material... | reverse complement strand
GAATATCATAACACAATCGGGAGAGGATTCGCAACCGGATGGCGTAAGGTATCGAAAATGTATGCTTATGCAGATTTATGTTCGATGCTGTATACAGCAATCCTATAGCCAAGAGCGAGGAGCATAAGGCAGAAGCCCTTGTGAAGACGTTGTATGAGCATTATATGGAGCACCCTGACGGGCTGCCGAAGTTCTTTTTGGAGCTGAGCTTCAGGGGAGAACCCAGAGAACAGGTAGTCTGCGACTATATCAGTTCCATGACAGACAGATTTGCGATTGCTGTATATGATGAACTGTATATTCCCAAGTGCTGGATGGGATACTGACATATGCACCGGACTACAGAATTTGACATACATAGAGAAACAGGAATGATGAGAAATGTATTATCCGGAAGAATTAATAGAAGAAGTCAGACAGAAGAATGATATTGTAGATGTAATATCAGGTTATATCGGTCTGCAGAGAAAAGGCAGTAATTACGTATGCTGCTGCCCTTTTCACAGTGAGAAGACACCGTCCTTTGCAGTAAGCCGTTCCAGACAGATATATAAATGCTTCGGATGTGGCGAAGGCGGTAATGTGGTGACTTTTGTCATGAAATATGAGAACTGCACATTCCCGGAAGCGATTAAGATTCTGGCGGATAAAGCAGGTGTAGAGCTGCCGCAGATGGAATATTCGGAAGAAGCCAGACACCGTGAGGCAAGACGTGCCAGACTTCTGGAAGTAAATAAGGAAGCTGCGAAGTTCTATTATTATCAGCTTCGCACACCTCATGGGGAAAAAGCCAGGGAATATCTGGATGGACGAAGACTTACGGAAGAGACCAGAAGAAACTTCGGACTGGGATACGCACCGGTGCGTGGCGGAGAGCTGATTACATACTTAAGGCAGAAAGGATACAGTGATGACCTGATTCGGGATGTGGGACTGGCTAAGACAGATGAGAAACGTGGAACCACGACACAGTTCTGGAACAGAGTCATGTTCCCGATACAGGATATCAATCACCGCGTGATAGGGTTTGGTGGCCGTATCATGAGTGCAGAGAATAACGGACCTAAGTATCTGAATTCACCAGAGACTGAGATTTTTGATAAAAGCAGGAATCTGTATGGCATGAACTATGCCAGAAGCGCCAGAACAGGGAATATCATTCTGTGCGAGGGGTATATGGATGTGATCAGTATGCACCAGGCAGGCTTTACACAGGCAGTAGCATCGCTTGGTACGGCTTTTACGCCGGGACAGGCTGCCCTGATCAAGAAATATACCAAAGATGTGTTGCTGGCGTATGATAGTGATGGGGCAGGTGTGAAAGCAGCGCTTAGAGCTATTAAGATTCTGCATTCGGCAGGAATGTCTGGACGTATTATTAATATGACTCCGTATAAAGACCCGGATGAATTTATTAAGAACCTGGGCAAAGAGGCATTTCAGGAGCGTATCGACCATGCGGAGAATTCTTTCATGTTCGAGATTCGTATGCTGGAGAGAGAGTTTGATCTGAACGACCCAGAGGGCAAGACGAATTTCTATAACAGCATTGCCAGAAAGCTGTGCGAATTCAGCGAAGATGTAGAGCGTGAGAATTACATTACAGCAGTTGCGGACAAGTATCATATCGGATTCGATAATCTGCGCAAACTGGTGGTGAACACTGCAGCTAAGACGGGAGGATATGCACCCCTGCCGGAGCGACCAAAGTCCGGGATTCAGAACAGAAATACGCCGGAAGAGAACACGAAGAAGTCACAGCGACTTCTGCTTACGTGGCTGACAGATGAACCACAGTTATATTTTAAGATAAAACAATACATTACTCCTGCAGATTTTACTGAGGAATTATATGCCAAAGTAGCAGAGAGAATGTTTCAGGATATTGAGAACAATCAGTTAAATCCCGCAGGCATAATCAATATGTTTGCTGATGAGAAAGAACAGAGCGAGGCGGCGTCACTTTTTACTACGAAGCTGCCACAGCTCGAAAGCGTTCAGGAGCAGGAGAAGGCCTTTAAGGATATCCTGATTAGTGTGAAGCGTAACAGCTATAATTATTATTCCAGCCGTATGGGCGTGGATATATCAGCGCTGAATCAGGTAATCGAAGGTAAAAAAGCATTGGAAGAACTTAGCAAAACGCATATTTCTCTGAATTAAGGATAAAAATATATGTATGGTATGGAGGATTGACCAGAATGGATGAAAACACACAAGCAAAATTTGAGGCAAGGCTCAAAGATCTGATTGCTGTTGCCAAAAAGAAGAAGAATGTCCTGGAATATCAGGAAATCAACGACTTTTTCAAGGATATGCCCCTGGAAGAGGATCAGTTTGATAAGATTCTGGAGACATTGGAACAGAATAATGTCGATGTCTTGAGAATTACAGACGATGATGATGATATTCCTGATGAGGAATTGATTCTGAACGAAGAAGACGAAGTAGATATGGAGTCTATTGATCTGTCCATTCCTGATGGCGTTGGTATTGAAGATCCTGTCAGAATGTATCTGAAAGAAATCGGTAAAGTACCTCTGTTAAGCGCTGATGAAGAGATCGAACTGGCGAAGCGTATGGAAGTAGGCGATGAAGATGCCAAGAAGCGTCTGGCTGAGGCCAATTTACGTCTGGTTGTCAGCATTGCCAAGAGATATGTAGGACGTGGTATGCTTTTCCTGGATCTGATTCAGGAAGGTAATCTTGGTCTGATCAAGGCGGTAGAGAAGTTTGATTACCGTAAGGGTTACAAGTTCTCCACATATGCTACCTGGTGGATCCGTCAGGCTATTACAAGAGCGATTGCCGATCAGGCAAGAACTATCAGAATCCCTGTTCATATGGTAGAGACAATCAACAAGCTGATCCGTGTGAGCAGACAGTTACTGCAGGAGTTAGGACGTGAACCGACCCCTGAAGAGATTGCAAAGGAAATGAACATGCCGGAAGACAGAGTACGTGAAATCCTGAAGATTTCTCAGGAACCGGTATCCTTGGAGACACCTATCGGTGAAGAGGAAGACAGTCATTTAGGCGATTTCATTCAGGACGATAATGTACCCGTACCTGCTGATGCAGCGGCATTTACTTTGTTAAAAGAGCAGTTGGTAGAAGTGCTGGATACACTGACAGACAGAGAGCAGAAAGTACTGAGACTCCGTTTTGGCCTGGATGACGGCAGGGCAAGAACTCTGGAAGAAGTAGGTAAGGAATTCAACGTTACCCGTGAGCGTATCAGACAGATTGAAGCTAAGGCTCTTCGTAAACTGCGTCATCCTTCAAGAAGCCGTAAGCTGAAGGATTATCTGGATTAAGCCAAAGGGGATATCAGAATGCTGTTATCAGATAGAATGCAGGCAGTTGCAGGGCTGGTTGAGCCCTGCGGTGTAATTGCCGATATCGGCTGTGACCATGGATATGTAGCCATGGAGCTGATCAGGCGTCATGTATGTGATAAAGTGATAGCCATGGACATTAATCAGGGACCCTTGGAGCAGGCTAAGAGCAATATCAGAGATTATGGAATGCAGGAATATATTGAGACGAGACTTTCCGATGGAACGCAGGCACTGTCAAAAGGCGAAGCTGACGGCATTGTCTGTGCCGGTATGGGAGGCAGGCTCATTATGCACATTCTGACAGAGGGCAGAGAGCTGGTGCAGGGTATGCAGCAGCTGATTCTGCAGCCACAGTCAGAGATACAGGAGGTCAGAAGCTTCCTGCGCAATGCTGGATATCAGATTGACCGTGAGGATATGGTCTGCGAGGATGGCAAATACTATCCTATGATGCATGTTGTTACTGCCGGATTTGGTAAGCAGGAGTGGCAGCTGGCAGAGAATCTTTCTGAAAAAAGCCGCAGTATCGAGAACAGTGGCAAAATAGAAATACCTGTCATTTCCGAGACTTCCAGGGATGAAGCAGAGAAGATAAGACGTGTACAGGATACATATGGTCCATGTCTTCTGGAGAAAGGTCATCCTGTATTGAGGCGTTATTTATTGTGGCAGAAAGAGAATCTGGAGAATATCAGGAGCAATCTGATGGGACATAAACAAACAACGGCCAGACAGCAGTACAGGATTGCCCAGTTGGATGAAGAACTGGGTGATATTGTCTTTTGCCTGTATAAATACTTTTAGAAAGGCATGGATACCGGGATGAAATGCTACGAAATTATTGAGAAGCTGGAGACATTGTCGCCTCCTTCTTATGCAGAGGAATGGGATAATATCGGTCTTCTGGTTGGAAGACGGGATAAAGAGGTCAGACGAATCTACATTGCGTTAGATGCAACGGACGATGTGATTGAAGATGCAATTCGTGTGCAGGCAGATATGCTTCTGACACATCATCCGATGATTTTTCATAAGATAAACCGTGTCAATACGGATGATTTTATTGGAAAAAGAATCTGTCATCTGATTCGTTCAGATATGGTATATTATGCGATGCACACCAATTTTGATGTAAAGGGAATGGCTGATGCTGCTGCACAAAGAATCGGACTACAGAATGCAGAGGTTCTTGATGTGACTTATGATGATGGAGTCACGAAGGAAGGATGCGGTCGTATAGGGCGGCTGCCACATCGCATGACGCTTGGCGAATGTGCACAGCTGGTAAAGGAATGTTATCAGGTGCCAAATGTCAGGGTATATGGGGAATTGGACAGTCCGGTCAGGGATGCTGCAATTATGCCGGGGTCTGGTGGCAGCTTCTTACAGAATGCATTGCAGGAGGATGCTGATGTTATGATTACTGGAGACATTGATCATCATGAAGCAATTGATGCTATGGCTCAGGGAATCAGCATTATTGATGCAGGGCATTATGGAATCGAGAAGTTGTTCATCCCATATATGGAAGACTATTTAAAACAGAATTTACCTGGAATTGAGCTTCACACAGCACCTTTTAGGGAACCGTTCACTGTGTGCTGATTGTAGTAATATAGGGCGCTGAATGGCAGCCCTATTTGCGTATTGATGACTGACGACAGAAAGGGGAGATGAGAGCAATGGAACATGTATTTAAGGTTACGATAGGAACAGAGGTAAAGGAATATCCGAAAGGGACGACATATGCAGACATTGCAGCAGAATACAAGGACAGATATGAGTATCCAATCGCTCTTGCTGTAAGAAATGGCAAGATCCGTGAACTGTTCAAGAAAGTAGACAGAGACTGTACACTGGAATTCCTGACGCTGGCTGATGATGCCGGACATAAGACATATACCCGTACGGCTACACTAATCCTGATGAAAGCAATCGAAGAAGTTCTCGGACATGAGAAGGTGGGTACGGCTAAGGTAGAATTTACAATTGGTAACGGCTACTTCTGTCCTGTGAAATATGACTATACATTAACGCAGGACGATGTAGATAAGGTAAATAGCAAAATGCAGGAATATGTTGACAGGGATATTCTGGTCATGAAGAAGCCCATGAATCTGGAAGAAGCTAAGGATATATTCCGGGCACAGGATATGGAAGACAAGGTGAAGCTGTTCCGCTATCGTGATAATTCTACTGTAAATATCTATGAGCTGGACGGATATTATGATTATTATTACGGATACATGCTGCCAAGCACCGGATATGTGAAATATTTTGACCTTCAGCTCTATGAGAATGGATTTGTGCTGGTACTTCCGAATGAGAAAAAGCCAACAGTCGTAGAGCCTTTTGAACCTCTGGCTAAACTGTTCCAGACCTTACAGATATCGTCAGATTGGGGGAGCAAGCTTGGAATTGACACTGTGGCAGACCTAAATGATCAGATCCGTGCCGGTAACGTCAATGATGTCATTCTGGTACAGGAGGCATTGCAGGAGAGAAGGATTGCTGAGATTGCTTCCGATATCGTATCAAGAGATGGTGTTAAATTCGTTATGATCGCAGGTCCTTCTTCTTCAGGCAAGACGACTTTCTCCCATAGATTGTCTGTGCAGCTGCGTACACATGGGCTTGTGCCGCATCCTATTGCTGTAGATAATTATTTCGTTAATCGTGAGCTGACACCGAGACAGCCTAATGGTGATTATGATTTTGAGTGTATGGAAGCGATTGACATTAGACAGTTCAATCAGGATATGTGTGATCTATTGGCTGGTAAGAGAGTAGAGCTGCCGACATTTAATTTTGTAACGGGTAAGAGAGAGTATAACGGTGATTATAAGCAGTTAGGACCGGAAGATATACTGGTTATTGAAGGTATCCATGGCCTGAATGATAAGATGTCCTATGCTCTGCCGGCGGAAAGCAAATATAAGATCTATATCAGTGCATTGACTACGCTGAATGTGGATGAGCATAACAGGATCGCTACGACAGATGGCAGACTGCTTCGACGTATGGTGAGAGATGCCAGAACCAGAGGCGCCAGCGGTAAGAGAACCATACAGATGTGGCCTTCTGTAAGAAAAGGTGAGACAGAGAATATCTTCCCTTATCAGGAAAGCGCGGACGCTATGTTCAATTCTACAACTATCTATGAGTTGGCAGTATTGAAGCCATATGCAGAACGCCTGCTTTACAGCATTGAACCCGGAGAACCGGAGTATTTTGAAGCAGTGAGACTGCTTAAATTCCTTGGTTATTTCCTGAGCGTCAGTGCCGAAGAAATCCCCAGAAATTCTATTGTTCGTGAATTCGTGGGAGGCAGCTGCTTTAACGTATAGAAATTACTTGCCAAAATAAAATATTCAGTGTACAATGGTACAGCAAGTGTGGCAAATGATCGCGGCTCCGCTATGCGGAGGTGAGGAAAGTCCGGGCTTCACAGGGCAGGATGCCGGATAACGTCCGGTGGAGGTGACTCCAAGGCCAGTGCAACAGAAATAAACCGCCCGGTTTACCGGGTAAGGGTGGAAAGGCAGTGTAAGAGACTACCGCCCTCAAGGTAACGAGAGGGGCACATGTAAACCCCATCCGAAGCAAGACCAAACAGAGAACGATAGGTTTGCCCGACCTGTTTTCAGGTGGGTCGCTTGAAGCTGCTGGTAACAGCAGTTCTAGATAGATGATCATTCGTGCAACAATGCACCGACATAACCCGGCTTATCGCTGCGCTTGCATACATGGAATCCTAAGGAGCTGAGCATCAGCTCCTTTTATAGTTTATAGGATAGTGGAAATGGAAGATAGGAAAGGGATTTGGATGAATAAAAAGAAGGTTATGACTATGGTGTTGTTTATGGCAATACTGTTATTAATAGGAGATATTATCGTAGTAAAGGGTACTGTATGGATGCATGCTAAGGGGAATGCAAATGAACAGCGTATGAGTGAAGAGTTTGCCGATGAAACAGGCATACAGGAGAGCACCCAGGAAGAAACAACGCATGTTTTGCAATCCGAGGAAGATGTGACAAAAACAGATACAGCAGATATTGAGCAAAGTCTGGTCCGTATTGCAGTGAAACAGTCTGCAGGAATGGGAATTATCTGGGCGGTTACGGAAGATAATGTTGTGATTGCATCTAACCGGCATGTGTTGACAGGAGATGTGGAAGCACAGGTTACTTTTGCTGACGGAGAGCAATTAACAGCTGAGGCACTGGGGTATTCGGCACAGTATGATATTGCCTTTTTTCAGATTAGGACAGGGCAGATACCGCAGGAGTTACTGTGGGAGATTGCAGAAGTAAAAAGACCATTGGAAATTGCATGGCAGGAGAGAACGCAGAGTGGGACCGCAATTGTACAGGCTGATTCAGAAGAGGCAGCTTATCAGGGGACAATTCATCAAATACAGTATATACCAGAGTTTGGAACAAATATGCTTGTGACGTCCTGCTATGCGAAGGCGGGGATGTCCGGAGGTGGCGTATTTGATGAGGAAGGATGGCTGCTGGGGATGATTACAGGAGGGGAAGCAGCAGGCAGCGGACAGAAAGAGGCATGGATCACATATAGTATCCCGTCGCCGATCATAGAACAGGAATATCAATTATTGGTAGAATGAGGAACAGCATGGAGGTAATCTGTGTTGTTTTTTTTAGTATTATACAAAGTACAGTTTACAAGGGACTACACAGAGTAGGTATCTGACGGGAGGGGTTCCGCCCGTCAGATTTTCCATGTGATGTTCAAGCTGTCGCTTGTAGCGGCTATGGTGGTAATCATTAAATCCACCACCCGCCGCTTGTCGTCAAAGGATACATTCTCCCAAGTGTCGAGGTAGCCGGAAATCTGGCTGACCTGTTCCGGGCTGATGGCTTCCACCGTCAGCTCCGCTATCCTCGCCAGAAGTTCCTGCTTGCGTCCGTCCAGTTCCGCTATCTTCACATTCACATAGGAGAGCAGGACATTGTTTGCACCCGTCAGACTGTCCACCAGCTTTTCAATCTCGCTGTCCACATGGGCAAGCTCCACTTGCAGGGCGGCAATTTTAGGGTTTGCCTTTGCCGCTTTTTTTCTGCCCGTCAGCGTTTTGTAGCTTGCCAGCTTCTTCACCATCTGCTGATAAACAACCGCTTCCAGCTCCGAAGTGATGATTTTCCCGCACCCGGCACAGCTTTTATTGTCCAGCCGTTTTGTGCAGCGGAGATATTGCTTCCCCACAGGATTGTTAATGCTCATAAGGGCATACCCTCAGTTCCCGCCCCTGGTACAGATAGCAGCCGTTCATACCCGTAAAATCGGCGTCGTCATTGACCAGGACTGCCCCTTGACTTTTGAAAAACTCGTACACATCAAGGTCTGCCTGCACATAGACGGGATTGCGTAACATCTGCGCCAGCGTGGGGCGTATCAGTTTTTTGCCGTTGAATAAAATCCCCTGTTCGGCAAAGTACCGGGTAATGTCCCCATAGAGGGAGAGGGCTTCCTCTTTCTTATTTCCGGCATTGAACGGGGTAATACCGTCCAGCGTGGCTTCAAAGGCTCTTGCCTGTTTGGAGAGATTGACCGCCTGCTTGAACAGACGGGTGGGGATATGCTTCCTGCCTGTCTTGCTGGCACTTTCCCCACGCTCCAAGTCGGGATATTTCTCCACCATATAGGCGTGAAAATCGTCCTGCCACTTCGTCAGGTTTGCCCGGTTGCCGATAATCTCCTTAGCGCACAGGCGGTTGTCCTTTGTCAGCGGAACAAAGGTCAAATGCAGGTGGGGCGTTTTCTCGTCCATGTGTACCACCGCCGACACGATATTTTCTTTCCCTACCCGCCCGATTAAGAAATCAGCCGCCCTCTGGAAAAATTCCTGTATCTCCTTTGGGGACTTCTTCTTGAAAAACTCCGGGCTGGCGGTAATCAGCGTATCCACAAACCGGGTGCTGTCCTTACGGGTACGGCAGCCAGCCTGTTCAATGCGGTTTTGAATGAAGTGGTAATATCGTCCCTCTGGCTTGACGATGTAGAAATTGTACTTGCTCCGGCTGGTGTCAATGTCGGGATTGCTGGCGTACTGTTCCTTTTGCCGTTCGTGATGGGCTTCCAGCGGTCTTGCCGGATTGCCCTTGTGTTTTTCAAATCGCAAAATTGCGTGTTGTGCCATGAAACTCCTTTCCCCATTCCGTTCCTTTCCGGGACTTTTCCACAGGAAAATCCCGCAGAAAATATCTCGGATAGGATTGGAATGGATAGAATATAAATCAATCTTTTTATCTTTGTATTTCTATATACCGTCCGGTTTTCGTACTTCAAGAGGATTGATTTTCGTACTTGTCAGGTACGCTTTTCAGCCCTCCGGCGTACCAAAACGGGATTTCTTGAAGTCGGTGTTTGAAACCGCTTCATAGGATTTTGGGTAAATACAGTTGGGTTTTCCACAGCCCTGCTTCTTAATCTCAATCAACTCCGCATACTGCAATTCCCGCAGGGTGTTGACGGCTTTCTGCCGCCCACAGTGGAGCAGGGCGACCACCTCGCAGATTGGATAATACAGGAAAATGCGCCCGTATTCGTCCGCCCAGCCGTTTTTCCGGGATAGTTCTGTCCGGCGCAGGATAAAGGCGTACAGTATCTTCGCTTCATTGGACAGGGGCGTAAATGTAGGTGCTTCAAAGAGGAAATTCGGGAGCCGGGTGAAGCTGACCGATTTCTCCGGCTGATGAATATAAATCGTGTTTGTCATAGTGTGCTTTGTGGACAGTTAGAACGGCATTTCCGGGGGTGGACGATACTTTATACCACCTGCCCCGTTTTGGGGCTTGCAAAGCCTGATAAATCAAGGCTTTTTTCACTCCTAACTGTCCACAGCAGACCTCCTTTTCCGTTCACTTTCTGTTTTCTGCCGCCTGTGAACTCTGGCGGCACAGCCGGGGCAGTATTTTGCCCGGTTGGATTTGGGGACGAACACACCGCCGCAGACCACACAGCGTTTCAAGTCCTTATCCCGGAAAATCTCCGCTTCCAGCGTCCCGTCCAGCGGCAAGACCGCCCAGCGGAACCACTTACAGCAGACCGAGAAAGAAACCGTCTGCGGGCAGGTGCAGGTGTCCCCATCGTCAAGGACAATGCAGTTGCCGTCCTCACAGCAACAGCACTCCCGGCGTATCAGGCTGGCCGCCTGTTTCCTCTGCGCCGGTGTCATGCGGTAAAGGGAACCGTCCGGCCTGCGTTCCAGCGGCGGCAAGTCTTTATAGGGGTTATCTCTCATGCGTTCCCTCCATTTTTCGCTTTTGCCGTTCTCCCCGAAAAGGCTTCCTGCCCCATTCCTGCGGCGTGTTCCGGCGTTGGCACGCTCCCCACAGCTTCGGGACAAGTTCTCCCGAAGTGACCTCTGGACAAAGTGTCCAGAAGTCGGCTCCTTGCGGTGCTTCCCCTGCCGGGGTATTCCTTTTCGGACGGTCATTTGGTTTTCAAGGTGCTGTCCATCGATGAACTATCTCAAGTGTATACTTTTTTGATTGCCTGTGCCGTATGTCCGAAAGGTAGGAAATCAGCCCGGAAAACAAGCTATTTCCACGCTCTCGGAATTGTGATATAATAAAAAAATAGAACGACAAAGCGGAATTGATAAAGATGAAATAAAATGTATATTAAAAAA
>ENA-UPWU01001176-UPWU01001176.1-human-gut-metagenome-genome-assembly--contig:-NODE-1176-length-11013-cov-6.033742_pt1 | contig 11013 bp, 10 predicted proteins | sample MGYA00250058_ERZ773392 | MGnify/ENA primary metagenome ERZ773392 (study PRJEB29103, sample SAMN06112084) | human gut metagenome | biome: human gut; feature: ankylosing spondylitis patient; material... | reverse complement strand
ATTGTAAACCGCATTTTTTGTATCTTCGTGCGCTAAATCTATAAAGTATAGAAAAACAATAAACAAAATAGTATAATTTAGAAATGGCAACATTACAAACAATCAGAAGTAAAGGCCCTCTGTTGGTCGTTGTAATCGGTCTTGCCCTTTTCGCATTTATTGCGGGTGACGCATGGAAAGTACTCCAGCCACATCAGGGAAAACAGAACCGCATCCGTCAGAGTATAATTGTTCTACCCTCCTCAATGCGAGTCTGAACAAAGACTCGTAATTGTACCCCTCATTTTTTAAAGAACATAAGAAAGCACCGGGTCGCCGCAAGCCCGGTGCTTTCGTCGTTTAAGGACAAATTAATTGCAACACTGCAGCGGTGAACAATTACAAAGTCACGCTCGGGCATAATAGTTTTTTAAATATTGCAAACTATCTGCACGAACGAAAATAAACACGAACCGAACAATTTCAATGCCGCACTCGGGCATAATAGTTTTTAATATTGCAAACTATCTACACGAACTAAAATAAACACGAACTAAAATAAACATAAACTAAAAAATTGAATTATCATCTGCACTATGATACAATATATATAGTAAAGTGAGGTGCTTGTATGCTTGAGAACAAACTCGGATTGACTTCTTCTGCGGAGCTTGCTCGTGAAGAGGAGCGAATCAGTAAGAAAAAGGCGGCAATGCTTTTTGAAAATCACATTCTTGACAACCTTGAAAGCGGAAAGTTTTCGACATTACAGACAATCCACAAGTACCTTTTTGACGAAATCTACGATTTTGCGGGAAAGTTGAGAACCGTAAACATTGCAAAGGGCGGTTTCAGATTTGCACCTTTGATGTACATTGAATCAGCTTTGAAAAACATTGATGAAATGCCACAGAGCAATTTTGATGAGATTATAGAAAAGTATGTCGAAATGAACATTGCGCACCCATTCAGAGAGGGCAACGGTCGCAGTACACGAATCTGGCTTGACCATATGTTGAAAACGGAAATCGGCAAGGTTATCGACTGGAGCAAGGTTGACAAGGAAGATTATCTGCTTGCAATGGAGCGCAGTCCCATACGGGACATTGAGATAAAATATGTTCTGAAAAACGCATTGACCGATGAAATTGACAGCCGTGAGATGTACATGAAAGGCATTGACCACAGCTATTATTATGAGGGCTACACAGCGTTTAAAGCGGACGAACTTTAGTAAAATTGAAAGTTGACGGCGAGCCGCCGTTCTCAGTCCGAGAAGATAGTTTTGATAGGGGCAAGAGTAAAATGCCCGAATGAAAATGTTTATTGAAAATTGTGCAAACAGTTACAATGCCACGCTCGGGCATAATTGGTTTTTAAACATTGCAAACTATCTACACGAACGAAAAAATATGAACATAAAAATAATGGACAGCAGAAATAAAATCTGCTGTCCGATTTGTTTTTTATACATATATATAGTTATTTTCTTTTTCTTATAAACCAATATATCAAACCAAGTGCAACGAGGAAACCGCCGAGGATGCAACGGAAGATGATATTAAGCGTACCCTCAAACATTGGGTAGCCTGCAAAGGTTCGCAGTCCGTACCACACGGTCATGAAGATAAAAAACACAGCCATTAAAACTGCAAGCAAGCCCTGATGTTCATGGCGATATTTGATTCCTACGATAATCATTAATACTGCAAGAGCCGCCCAAAGCCATACATACATATTCTGAAGAAATTCGCCCATAAAATTCACCCTTAAACATTACTGATAAGTAGATTATAGAGTATCGTCGGCGCATTGTCAAACCGTGTTATGTGAAGATTTTCTGAAAACGAAAAATTTTTTCAAAAATGCTTGACTTTTACTGACTTTGGTATTATATTATGAGTATAGCAATTAGCACTCACCTATCGAGAGTGCTAAAACAGCAAAAACCGACACGAAATGAGGTGAACGGTATGGAGCTGGCTGAAAGAAAAAAGAAAATATTATCGGCAGTAATTGAAAGCTATATCAACACAGGCGAGCCGATTGGTTCAAAAGCGTTGATTGACGAAACGGGACTTGAGGTTTCATCGGCAACGGTGCGAAATGACCTTGCAGACCTTACAAATAAAGGCTACTTGGTTCAGCCGCACACCTCGGCAGGACGAATTCCAACGTTGCAGGGCTACAGATACTACATCGACAATCTGATGAAAATTACCCCCGTAACCCAAGGCGGACGGGAATATGTTGAATCCGAGCTTTACAAAAGCGCAGATTCCCCCGAGAGTATTCTCAAAGAGGCAAGCGGTGTTATTTCAAGGCTGACAGGCTGCACGGCGGTAACAACAACCCCTTCGGGTGAGGAAAGCAGAATCCACAGAATAAGATTTGTTCAGACGGGTTCGCACACGGCAATGGCTGTTGTGATTGCCTCAAACGGAATCATAAAAACAAAGCTGTTTCGTTGCGATTTCCTTTTGAATCCCGAACTTTTGACCGTATTTGACAAGGCATTTAACGAAATCTTTTCGGGAATGAAGCTTTCATCGGTCAACCGACCGTTCATACAGACAGCGGCGGCAAGGCTCGGTGAACTTTCAATGTTTACCCCGGGAGTGCTTGTGGCAATTATGGAGGCTTGTGAAACAGCAAAGGAAGTCAGCGTTTATCTCAGCGGTGTGACAAAGCCGTTGTTTATGTCCGATGTCAATTTTCTTAACGCACGAAATGTTATGGAGTTTTTGAACAACAGACACGACCTTGCGGAAATGCTTGAAAATCTTCCGCTTGACACCTCCGTCAGCATAGGCGGCGAAAACAGCAGAACAGAGCTTGCAGGGAGTGCGGTAATCTCCACACGATACCGACTTGACGGCAATCCGTCAGGCGTGCTTGCGGTGATAGCACCCGTGAGAACGGACTACGCAAGAGCAATTTCAATTCTTGAATGTGTGTCCGAAAGCATTAGCACTCTTATTGATGAGCTGATAGAAATATGATAAATAAAAATCCTTGAAGGAGGATAAAGATGACTAAGAAAAAATCCGAGAAAACCGAAGAAAAAAAGGTTTCCGAAGAAACAGTCGCAGAAGAAACTGAGACTGAAAATACCGAAGAGCCTGCAAAGGATGAAAATGCGGATAAAATCAAGGCTCTTGAAGATGAGCTTTCGGCACAGAAGGATAAGTATATGCGACTTGCCGCCGAGTACGACAATTACCGCAAAAGAACGGCAAACGAAAAGCTTTCAATCTATGACGATGCCACTTCAAAGGCTTGTATCGAGCTTCTTCCCGTTGCAGACAGCGTAACGCTTGCTCTTGCAAATCTGAAAGATGCCGATCCCGATATCATCAAGGGTATTGAGCTTATTTCAAATCAGCTTGCAAAGAGCTTTGAAAAGCTAAAGATTGAGTCCTACGGCAAAGCAGGCGATGCATTCGATCCGAACTTGCACAATGCGGTTTCAAAGATTGAGGACGAAAACCTCGGTGCCGACACAATCGCAGCCGTTTATCAGACGGGTTACAAAATCGGTGACAAAATTATCCGTCACGCAATGGTACAGGTTGCCAACTGTGACTGATTTCATATATAAATATTCAGCAGAAAACACACAAACAAAAACAATTAAAAATTCAATTGGAGGAATTTATCATGGCTAAGACAATAGGTATAGATTTAGGTACAACAAACTCATGCGTAGCAGTTATCGAAGGCGGCGAGCCTGTAGTTATCGCTAACGCAGAAGGCGCAAGAACAACTCCGTCTGTTGTTGCTTTTTCAAAAGACGGCGAAAGAATGGTCGGTCAGGTTGCCAAGCGTCAGGCTATCACAAACCCTGACAGAACAGTTGCATCAATCAAGAGAGAAATGGGTACTGCTCACAAGGTAACAATTGACGGTAAGAGCTACACACCGCAGGAGATTTCAGCAATGATTCTTCAGAAGCTCAAGTCAGATGCAGAGGCTTACCTCGGTGAAACAGTTACACAGGCAGTTATCACAGTTCCTGCATACTTCACAGACGCACAGCGTCAGGCTACAAAGGATGCCGGTAAGATTGCAGGTCTTGATGTTAAGAGAATCATCAACGAGCCTACAGCAGCCGCTCTTTCATACGGTGTAGATAAGGAAAAAGACCAGAAGGTTATGGTATATGACCTCGGCGGCGGTACATTCGATGTATCTATCATCGAAATGGGCGACGGTGTTCAGGAGGTTCTTGCAACAGCAGGTAATAACCGTCTCGGCGGTGATGACTTCGATAAGAGAATCATCGACTGGATGGTTGCATCATTCAAGACAGAAACAGGCATTGACCTTTCACAGGATAAGGTTGCAATGCAGAGATTAAAAGAGGCTGCCGAGAAGTCAAAGATTGAACTTTCAGGTGTTACAACTTCTAACATCAACCTCCCGTTTATCACAGCAGACCAGACAGGTCCTAAGCACCTTGACCTTACTCTTACAAGAGCAAAGTTTGACGAACTCACATCAGACCTCGTAGAGGCTACAATGGGTCCTGTAAGATCGGCTCTTCAGGATTCAGGTCTTCAGATCGGTCAGATTGACAAGGTTCTTATGGTCGGCGGTTCTTCCAGAATTCCTGCTGTTCAGGACGCTGTTAAAAAGCTCATCGGCAAAGAGCCGTTCAAGGGCATCAACCCTGATGAATGTGTTGCTATCGGTGCAGCTATTCAGGCAGGCGTACTCGGCGGTGAAGTTGAAGGACTTCTCCTCCTCGATGTAACTCCGCTTTCACTCGGTGTTGAAACAATGGGCGGTGTTATGACAAAGATTATCGACAGAAACACAACAATCCCAACAAAGAAGAGCCAGATTTTCTCAACTGCCGCTGATAATCAGACACAGGTTGAAATCAATGTTCTTCAGGGTGAGCGTGAATTTGCCCGTGACAACAAGCAGCTCGGTCTTTTCGCTCTCACAGGCATTGCTCCTGCAATGCGTGGTATTCCGCAGATTGAAGTAACATTTGATATTGATGCCAACGGTATCGTTAATGTATCTGCAAAAGACCTCGGTACAGGCAAAGAGCAGAAGATTACAATCAGTAACTCAACTTCAATGAGCAAGGAAGATATCGACAAGGCTGTTAAGGAAGCTGAACAGTTTGCCGCAGAGGACAAAAAGCGCCGTGAGGCAGTTGACGCTAAGAACGAGGCTGAAAACATTGTTTATCAGGCAGAAAAGCTCGTCAGCGAAAGCGGTGACAAGATTCCTGAGGATGACAAGAACGCAATCAACACAAAGGTTGCAGCTCTTAAAGAGGCTATCTCAAAGGACGATGCCGCACTCATCGGCACAGCTAAGGAAGACCTCCAGAAGACTCTTAACGATGCTGCCGCTAAGCTTTATCAGCAGGCTGCTCCGCAGGGCGGTGCTCCCGATATGAACGGTGCTCAGCCAAACGGCGGTAATCCTACAGGCAACAACGGCGGAGATCCTAATGTATATGACGCTGATTTCACCGATGTTGACGATAACAAGTAATTTATGTTAGAATAACATATAGTCAAAGGAGCTGTTATATGGCGGCTCCTTTTGGCTGTATAAGACGATAACCGGCTTGCAATATTGCGTGATTTCGGTATTTTGACAAAGGTGAGAGTAATATGGCAGACAAAAGAGACTACTACGAGGTGCTTGGCGTTCAAAAGGGCGCAAGCGACGATGAAATAAAAAAGGCATACAGAGCCTGTGCCAAAAAATATCACCCGGATTTGCATCCCGGCGATAAAGAATGCGAGGAAAAATTCAAGGAAGTAAACGAGGCTTATGAAGTCCTTTCCGACTCCGATAAAAAGGCTCGTTACGACCAGTTCGGTCACGCAGGCGTTGATCCCAACTACGGTGCAGGTGCAGGCGGAGCAGGAAGTCCGTTCGGTCAGGGTATTGATATTGACGATATCTTCTCCAGCTTTTTCGGCGGATTCGGCGGCAGACGCTCCAACAATGCAAACGCTCCTATGCGTGGCAGTGATATTGAAACTACGGTTTACATTTCATTTGAAGAGGCGGCAAAGGGTTGCAAGCAGACAATCAACTATTCATGTGTAACAACCTGTGACGACTGTCACGGAACAGGCGCTCAGCCCGGCACAAGCCCCAAGACCTGTTCGTCATGCGGCGGTTCGGGCAGGGTAACAATCAACCAGAGAACACCTTTCGGTGTTGTCCAGACTCAGCGTACCTGTGATGCCTGTCACGGCAGAGGCAAGATTGTTGACAATCCTTGTAAAAAGTGCGGCGGTTCGGGTAAACAGCGCAAGAACAAGACTGTTGATGTAACAATTCCGGCAGGTATCAAGGATCAGCAGATTCTTAATGTAAGCGGCAGAGGTAACTCAGGTACAAACGGCGGTCCTGCAGGCGACCTTCATGTTTATGTAAATGTTCGTCCGCACCCTGTTTTTGAACGCAGAGGTGACGATGTGTGGTGCGAAGTTCCGATAACCTTTACACAGGCGGCTCTCGGAGCAGATGTTGTCGTTCCTACTCTTGACGGCAAGGTTTCCTACACGGTTCGTGAGGGTACACAGCCGGGTGATGTTTTCAGACTCAAGGGCAAGGGTATTCAGCGACTCGGCGGCAGAGGCAGAGGCGACCAGTATGTAAGAGTTACCGTTGAAGTTCCGAAGAATCTTAACGGCAAGCAGAAAGAGCTTATCAAACAGCTTGACGGTGCAACAGGCGACAAGAACTACGCAAAACGCAGAAACTTCTTTGATAAAATCAAGAAGATGTTCAACGAGTAACACAGAATAAATAGAATTTGTGGGGCATATGTCCCCACAAATTTTTTATACGGCGTGCCGCCGTTCCCAATTCGAGCAGATAGTTAATAAAATGCAAAATTAATTATGCCCGAGCGTACAATTGTGATTGTCTGAACAATTTATGCGCCACTACATTACAAACAAAAATATCGGCATAAAATGCCCGTGAATCAGAGGTTAAAATGGAATCCTGGACAGAAATAAAAATATCCGTTGACGCAAAGGATATTGACAGAGCAAGTGATATTGCAAATGTCGTAGTTCCCTACGGCATCTATATTGAAGATTACACAAACCTTGAGCAAGAGGTTGAGGACATTGCCCATATTGACCTTATTGACGAGGATTTGCTTGCAAAGGACAGAAACAAGGCTTTTGTTCACATTTATCTTGAACCCGATGTTTCGCCGTCAGAGGCGGTTGCATTCCTTTCGGAACGCTACAATGCAGAGGGTATAAAGCATTCAATTGAACTTCTTGACTGCCTTGAAGAGGATTGGAGAAACAACTGGAAGAAATATTTCAACCCGATTGAAGTCGGTGAAAAACTTCTTATCCGTCCGAGCTGGCGAGATGATTACGATGCCGGCAACCGCAAAGTTCTCAACATTGATCCGGGCCTTGCGTTCGGCACGGGCGGTCACGAAACCACAAGGCTTTGCCTTGAAATGTGCGAAAAGTACCTTAAAGAGGGCGATTCTGTTCTTGATGTGGGTTGCGGCAGCGGTATTCTCGGTATTGCAACATTGCTTTTGGGTGCAGACCGTGCCGTCGGTGTTGACATTGACGAAACTGCGGCGAGAACTGCGGCTGAAAACGCAGAAATCAACGGCGTTGCTGACCGCTTTACAGCTATCTGCGGCAGCTTTACCGACAAGGTTGAGGGCAAGTATGACATTGTTCTTGCCAATATTGTTGCCGATGCGATTATGTTTCTTTCAAAAGGCATTAAGGACTTTATGAAGGACGATGCCGTTTACATTATGAGCGGTATAATCGACACTCGTGCCGAAGAAGTCAAGGCATCCGTAAGTCAGTATTTTGACATCATCGAAGAACATCTTGACAACGGATGGGCTTGTTTTGTCGCACGGCGTGCCGCCGTTCCCCGTTCGTGAAGATAGTATGATACAGAGAAAATTATTATGCCCGAGCGTAGCATAGTGATTGTTTGTACAAATATTTACAAAAACAAAACAGCTTTCCGATTTTGAGTTCGGAAAGCTGTTTTTAATTTACATTAACTTTTTACTTGATTATCTCATATGACAAATTGTTTTCTTTTGCATATGCTTCGGCGGCTGAACCTTTTTTGCAATACATTTTAAAGCCCTTGAGCGGGACACTGTCATAATTGTCATCAACATCCATACCAAGACCGCAATTATCCATTTCCTTTACGGAATCGGGAACCGTAACACTTTTAAGGTTCGTCATAGATATGAACGCATCGCTTTCAAGAACCTTTACACCGTCGGCAATTTCAAGCTCGTATATATTGTCATTGAAGCTGAATGCAAACGAATCCACAACCTTAACGGTTTTCGGGATAACCACTTTAACCTTTACATAGGATAGAAAGACCCCGAAGCTTGAAATTTCAACAACATCCACACCGTCAATCTGTTCGGGGATATTGATTGTAATTTCTGTGACTTCCTTGTCGGAGTTGGACAGATTATTGTAGAAGTAATCATCGTCCACTCCCGTGATTTTCCAACCCTCATAATCATCACTTTCACAATATGTAACATGAGATTTGGTATCCGTAAGGTAATCGTCCTCGTCAATGTCGGAGGTTGCACTGTCCGAATCAAATGTCGGAGCAGTTGATTCTTTGTCAAAGTCCTTTGAAATATAGCTTGAAGCATCGTCAATTGCTTTGTCGCTATGCTTATCTATAGTTTTGACAAATCTCGGAATAATGCTGCATGCCACTACGGAGATAATGACAATCAAAAGTAAGATAATACCTGCAACGACGCTTGTTATAATAACAGCAGTCTTTTTGCTCTTGTTATTACCGCCGTTCGGTGCATTTGTAAACTGCTGTCCGCCGTAGCTGTTTTGTGTATTTGTAAACTGCTGACCGCAGCTTGTGCCGTTTTGATTCGGATTACCGTATCCGCTGTTTGTTGCATTTTCCTGTGTGTTGTTCTGAGTGAGAGGTGATCCGCAGTTTTCGCAGAACTTACCGTCAGACTCATGACCGCATACGGGACAATTCATATTGTTTACTCCTCCAATTTGTAATTGTGAAATTGTGTCTGATTATTATGGCAGAAAAAGCAAAATATTGCAAATGCTTATTTACTAAGTTTTTTTTCAATTATTTCTGCCGCTTCGTCAAGATAGTTTCCTTCAAAAAATTCAATCTTTCCCTCGTCAACACATTTTGCAAGCTCGGGGTCAATCGGGAGCTTTGCAAGCACCTGTGTGTCATATTCCTTTGCAACTTCCTCAATGTGACTGTCGCCGAAGATGCTGTGCTTCTTTCCGCAATCGGGACACATGAACCAGCTCATATTTTCAACAAGACCTAAAATCGGCACATTCATCATCTTTGCCATTTTAACTGCCTTTTGAACTATCATTGAAACCAGCTCCTGCGGTGACGCAACAATAACAATTCCGTCAATCGGCAGGCTCTGAAATACCGTAAGCGGAACATCGCCTGTTCCGGGAGGCATATCAACAAACATATAGTCAACATTTTCCCAGATTACATCTTTCCAAAACTGCTTTACCGTGCCTGTGATAACCGGCGAACGCCACACCACGGGATCGGTTTCATGTTCAAGCAGAAGGTTCACGGAAATCATCTTGATTCCCGTTTCGGTAACAACGGGGAAAATTCCCTCATCGTTGCCTCTGCATCTCTCATGTACTCCGAATGCCTTTGGAATTGACGGACCTGTGATATCTGCATCAAGAATAGCCGTGCTTTTACCGAGGCGGTTAAATGTTACTGCGAGCATTGAGGTTACAAGGCTCTTGCCTACTCCGCCCTTGCCCGAAACAACGCCGATTACCTTTTTTACACTGCTGTATTTATTGAGTTCTTCGTGCAAATTCTGCTCTTTGCTTTTGCAATCCGAAGAACAGCTTGAACAATCGTGGGTGCAACCCATTTAAAACATCTCCAATTTCATAAATTCATTTTATCAAAAGAAAACAATCAGTTTTCTTCAACATACGGTTCATCGCCGCCGCTCTCGTACGACTGTGTCGGCTGAGTGTCATCCGAAGTCTGTGACGATTCGGTAACACTGCTATCACTGCTCTGCTGCGGCTCTGTTTCAGGCTGATACTCTGTCTGCGGTTCAGTTTGAACAGGCGCTTCTGTTTCAGGCTGATATTCAGTCTGCGGTTCATATGTCGGTTCTTCCGTGTAAACGGGAACATAGTTGTCATCGCCGTATTCCGTTGTAGGCTGTACCGTTGTCACCTGTTCCGTTGACGGTGCCGTGGAAGTGGAAGCCTTTTTATCATTTTTCTGTGAACTGCATTGTGTGAATGCAAAAACAACGGCAACAATAAGGCAGATTACCGCCGCAATTGTTAAGATAACCGCCACATTACGGCTCGTTCTCTTTTTCTTTTTAACAACCTTTTTACGCTTTGGGTGTATCGTTGATTTTGTGTAGTAGTTACCAATATCGTCAGATGAAAGGTCATACTGAAAATCCTTTGTAGCCTTTGACACCTGCTCCCCTGTCTGAGAATCAAAATTGTCGCCATAGTCGGGGGTCTGTGTGCGGTCATCTCTTTCCGACGGCATTTTTACGGGAGTTTCCATATCGTCCTCAAAGTCGATTTCCGGCATCTGAACGGCGTCCTCGTCATAATCGCCGACAAATTTTACATCATTGTCAAAGTTATCGCCGTAATCCTCCTGAATATCGAAAGACCTTTCGGGGGCGTTGTTTCTCCTTGCAGGAAACGCAACCTCGTCATCAAAGTTGTCCGGCTCATAATCCTTGTTTCTATTATATTTATTGTTATCGTCCATTATGTAATTCTCCTTTGAAAGAAAAATTTTGAAACAGAAAAATACGGTGCATTTATTCTGCACACCCCGTACCAAAATAATAAATCAGCCGTGACAATTTGTCAACTGAATATTAGCGCCGTTAAGTTTAAAAGCATAATTTTTTGACATATACAACAAGTACCCGCACAAACCGTGCAGGTACTGGTGGCAGACTCCTATAGCCATGTATCCGAAGAA
>ENA-UPWU01001173-UPWU01001173.1-human-gut-metagenome-genome-assembly--contig:-NODE-1173-length-11037-cov-3.376369_pt1 | contig 11037 bp, 7 predicted proteins | sample MGYA00250058_ERZ773392 | MGnify/ENA primary metagenome ERZ773392 (study PRJEB29103, sample SAMN06112084) | human gut metagenome | biome: human gut; feature: ankylosing spondylitis patient; material... | reverse complement strand
GTTTCTCTTGTAATTATCTGGATATTGTGCCTGATGAGAACCCTACGGAAGAAGACGCATTTAAGAACCCTCAATTGACCGAACGTTATCTTTATTCTTGTTATGCATATATCCCGAATCCTAGACATCGGCTCTATAACTTCTCGGATAACCACGATGTGGAGCGGCTGCCCAATAAACTGCGCAACCGCGAGCACATCCGGCATATTGCTCTTCTAGTATATACGCTTTGGGGCATTCCGTCCATCTATTATGGCTCGGAATTTGGCATCGAGGGCAAAAAAGAGTGGGGCAGCGACTGGCCGCTCCGCCCCTGCCTCGAGCTGACCGACTACACCGACGCCGAGAAGACGAACCCTGTCACCAGCATCTATGCCGCGCTGGGCAGTCTGAAAGCGGAGTGTCCCGAGCTGAGCTGGGGCGAGTTCAAGGAGCTGACGCTGACCACCCAGAGCTACGCCTACGCCCGGGTGCTGGACGGCAAGGCTATCGTGGCGGTGTATAATAACGGTGACAGCCCGGTTTCGATGGAATTCCAGCTGCCAGTGGAGGCTTCGGGTGTCGAAGATCTGCTGGCCGACTGTGTGGGCAGTCAGCCCATCCTGACGCAGGTGGAGTGGGGTAAGCTGAAAGTCCAGCTGCCCTCCAACTACGCCACCCTGCTGCGGCTGGTATGATAAAAAGGGAGAGTGCGGAAGATGAATGCTGCGCAGCGCAGAAAAGTGATCTTAGAGCGGCTGACGGAGGCCAATGCACCGCTGAGTGCCAGTGTACTGGCCGGGGAACTGGGGGTCTCGCGGCAGATCGTGGTGGGTGACGTGGCCCTGCTGCGGGCGTCGGGGACGCAGATCGATGCAACGCCCCGGGGCTATCAGCTCCACCCGGCGGCGCGGGGCTATACGGGCATCCTCGCCTGTGTCCACAGCACCGCAGACCAGATGCGGGAGGAGTTGTATACCGTGGTGGACCAGGGCGGCATCGTGGTGGATGTGGCCGTGGAAAACCCGCTTTACGGTGAGCTGCGCGGCAACCTCAATCTCGCCAGCCGGTACGACGTGGACCATTTTATCCAGCAGGCGGCGGACACGCCTGAGTGCCTGCTGAGCCGGATGACCGGCGGTGTGCATCTGCACACCTTAAGCTGCCCCACGCCGGAGGCGTTCCGCCGCATCGAAGCGGCACTGGACGCCAAGGGCCTGCTCTATAAAAAAGAAGAATAAGGGTACTGCTTTCATTGTAAAAAATCCACGGGGTCTTGTCCATCGACGAAAGACGAAAACCGTTGGATAATCAACTAAAACACGGAAGAGGTGGATTTTGTGGACATCCGTATCGCCCGTACCGACCGCGCCATCGAACAGGCTTTCATGGAACTGCGGGAGAAGAACCCTCTGGAAAAAATCAAGATAAAAGACTTGTGTGCGATGGCCTGCATCAACAAATCGACGTTCTATGCCCACTATGAGGACATCTACGCGCTGGCCAATGCACTGGAAAACAAGCTCATCGAGTCTATCCTGGCCAGCGTACCCCACACCAACGACAGCGTGGCACTGCATCAGGCAGAGACGCTGACGCGGGAGCTGTTCCATGCCTTCATGCAGAACCAGCGGGCCGTGAACATCCTCTTTTCGGGCAGTCGGCAGGGCATCTTCGCCAACAGCATCGAGAAGGGCCTGCGTCAGCGCTTTGAGGAAGCTGACCCGACCTTCGCGGCTGATTTGAACCGAGGCATCCTGCTCTCGTTCTGCGTGCAGGGCTGCTTCTACGCCTTTGCCAACAACAGCAGCCGGATGGACGAGGGCAAGCTGGTGGAGCTGCTGGGAGCCATCGCCAAGGCGGCGCAGAGCATCGAGTTTTAAGAAGCAAAAAATGGCTCCGGCAGAAGCCCGTCATATATATGTGCTATATGTCTGACTCTCATTAGACGTTTGTCGCACGTCACACGCCACAACCTACACAAATCAATATCTGTCAGCTGATCAGCAGATATCATCAATCCTTCAGCCATGATGGCTCTGATGTGAAATTAAATACGCACTCTAACCTGACCGGGCTTTCAGCCGCTGACCTGGTCTCTCTGATGGCGACATGCGCATCTTTTGCATCGTCACTGCCTGTAGAGATAATATACCTACAGGCGGGTGTTAGTCAACCTCTTTTTTCTCAGTGGCTGGACTCACTTCCGGATTTTCATTTTCCATTACGCCTTCAGTGTTCTCCATACCCAGCTCCTGGTCAAATTCATCTGCATCCACCACGAGTTCTCTTCTGGTCTGGCGCATCCGCTTCTTCTCTGCGCGCTTTTTCTTCTTCTCAAGACGTTTCTTCTTCCGCCCGGCCTTGTGTGCACGTCTCCTTATTCCACGGATTCCGTTATCCATGAATTTATTGATCTCCGCGCCTATCAGCATGACATACATACACATGTACAGCCACAGTGCAAGGAGTATGACACTGGCAAGACTTCCATACATGTAAGTATTTATACCCACAAGATTGATGTAGCTCGAAACGCCAAATGACAGAAGCATCCACAGTATGGTCGTAAATGCCGCTCCAGGCATAGCTGTTTTGATCCTTACTTTTCCAACCGGAAGTGCCCAGTAAGCAACCAACATAACGCCAAACAATACCGTAGGCGCAAATGCTATCTTTATAATGGAAAGAATATTGGCAACTGTATCCACCAGCTGAAATCCCTCAACAGAATCAAGCCTTACCAGTATCTTTGAAACAACAACATCACCGAGAATATATATGACCATCACCGCCACTATCATCACACAGAATATAAGCGTATACAATGTGTGTATAGCTCTTCTCAGAAAATAGTTTGCACTGTCTTCCTTGCCAGTCATAAATGTAAGTCCTCTGCCGATGGCCATGGTGCCCTTTGATGCAGACCACACCGTGAGCAATATTGACACAGCCGTCGCTATCAGCGAACTCTTGCTATTGAATATCTCGGCAAACATAAATTCAAAATTAGAATTTATCTCTTCCGGGAAAAGCTCCCTCACGATCTCCACAACTTGGACTTCCGTAAATGGCAGATACTTAACAAAAGTGAGAAGTGTCATTGCAAGTGGGAACAACGACAACAGCAGAAAGAATGCAGACTGAGCCGCAAAGGCCGACACCTGATCTTTATTCATCTCAGCCATAAACAGTCTTAGCTTGTGATACAAGATCACCGCTCTTTTCTTCATCTTCATATGAACAAACTCTCCATTACCTTTCAACCGAACTGAGAACCGCTCCATTGTAGTAGTGGCTTATGATCTGTGCAGCGGTATATCCCAGCTTTGCCAGCTCATTTGCGCCGTTCTGACTCATACCTACACCATGTCCGTATCCGCCGCCCTTGAGTATGTAAAGTCCTGAACTGCTGTCCTTCTTCACATAATAGAAATTACTTGGAACGCCTGTCCAGCCTGTAAGTTCTGAACCATCCTGCTCCGTGATTGCCTTGCCGTCAGTTGCAAACAGAACTCTTATATTGCTCTGTCCGCTCACTGTAACCGTTCCTGCATCTCCTGTTATTGTCACTTCCTTGACAAGTCCACTGTCATCACGACTAGTAACTGCAATTGATGTGATCTTGCCTACCGATGTGGCAGATACATCGGAGCACCTTGAAAGTCCTGTCTCCACAGCCTGTCTCATCTCATCCTCTGTATAGCTCACTGTCCATCTGTACATAGGAAGATTTCTCTCTACAACATCAGTATCTGTCCTTCCATCCATAAAATCCATAAATGCCGCCTCATCGCTGAAGTATGGTATATCGAGTGCCGTATTCTGTATTCTCGTGCATGTGTATGGCATACTGCCTCCCCACACCTGATCACTGGTCGTCGTGGTTCCACATGAAGTTGAGAAATATACTGCGTTTATTATCTCTCCATCATACGTAGGAACGATTCCCGCTGTATCATTCACCGCTGCTATTGAATTGTCAGTCTCAGGGAAATTGTTGTATACCTGACACGCTGTCGTATCATCCAGATCTGCATCATAGCCCCTGTAATTGCTGCCGAGCTTTCTGTATGTAAATCCTCTTGCACATATGGCCTGAGCCTTTAATGCTTCCATGCTGTAGCTTGATGAGACCTCGCTGGAGACAACTCCGTACAGATACTGTTCTATATTGACCTGATTCACAACCAGATACCCGGATGAATCCTTTGTTATATCAAGAGCGCCATGATATCTTGGCGCACCTCCCGATTTGCTGAGGCTAGAAACTGTTATCACACCATCTGAGTTCTCAGGCTCGACAATTATCTTCGAGGCCTTCTCATCACTTCCAAGTGATATGATATCTCCTGCTTTATAACTTTTTGCCTTGCCATCGCTTGTGACATTTACACCTGTGCTGCATGAAAACTCAACGTAACTCTGATAATAGTCTCCGCCATTTGTCAGGATGACACGGACACTATTCTCCATACCAGTTATGAGAACTGACGCGCCGCCGTCTCCCGTACCTCCGCTAGTCCTGTCCGATCCGCTCAGCCTGTATGAGTAACCTGTGTTCTTCTTCTCCTTCTTTGGAGCTGCCACTGTTCCCGCACCCTGTATCGTGTAATCAAATTCTTCTATATTTTCGCCGCCACGCTTCTCACCACCGTCATATGCAGCATACCTCACAAGGTCCTCTGTCGGATCGTCAGGTGCATGTATAACTATTGTCTCAACAGCATTACTTCCATCCGCATCAGTGGTATCATCCCCCACTTTGCTCCTGCCTGTCATTATCATGTATCCAACCACAAATACCAGGATAACTGTTATAAAGCTGACCACTTTAAAATTCTTATTGTATTTTATCTTTTGATAACATTTCTTTCGTTGGTCTATACGCATATCACATTCTCCATCTCTTATAAAACGTCCAATTACAGAGAAAAAGCAGCATATACATGCTGCTTTTTTGTCTTTTGTAATAAACTGAAATGCGCCCTTGCTTTTGAGTCCTAGCAGAGCTAGGTGGGCAACCGCAACTACATATCAGCCGTCCACTAGAACTTATATAACGAGGCTTGACTTCAATGCAATGATGTAGGAATCCCTTTTATTCAAATGTAGGTTCAAAATCACAAGAGACTTAATACATCTCAGCTTGTGAACTCATTATACATTACCTTTACACCACTTGCAACAATTTTTCACATCAAGTTTAGACATAGAACTCCTCCCCTGTATCCAGACATATCGCTGCAAGACGACCACCTCTAAAACACGCTCCACAGTCAATTGCAATGTAATTATTTTTCTTCATTATATACCCAGGCCTGTCATTTTCCTCTATGAGCTGAGTCGGTGTGTGGCCACATACAACTATCCTGTCAGTGTAGTATGGCACACTGAAATCTGGTTTCGTCCACACTATCTCATCTATGGTATATTCATCCAGCGATTTACCTGGGGAAAAATTACCCAAGCCCCCATGTACAAGAATATACTGTTGATCATTTACACTAATATCATAATAATATGGAAGTTCAGACAGAAACTCTATTACATTCATTTTTTCCTGCTGATCAAGCGTCTGAAATTCCCTCTCCGTGCTCGTATCTCCCCTGTAACTATCATTCATGGCAAAAAACTTTAATGTTCCAATCACTCCACTATCATGATTACCGATAAGCGTCCTCACATTTTTCATATTCATTATCTTCTGAACGACCTTTATCGGATGTGGACCTCTGTCTACCATATCCCCCAGTACATATAAAATATCCTCATCCGTCATATTTATCTTGTCCAACATTCTCATAAACTTATCATACATTCCATGAATATCTGCGAGTATGTAAACTGCCATAATCATCCCCCCTAGTATAACATCAGCTAATTAAACATCCTTCAAAACGATCACTTGATTTCCCCTGCAACTGTATAATAAAATAATATATAGTGTATATTTTCTGTCATATCCAACTACATCACCTAAAAACATATGGAGGTTTTATAATGTCATCAGATAAATTACGAGGAAAGCGTGAAAGCAGTGATCTCAACATAACCAGCAACCTCAAGGCCTGTCTGGTTGGAATACTGCATTCCAGTTCATCGTGCTTATAAACCCACCCGCAGGAGGCTGTCGATCTGCTGATGAACGAGGTAAAACTTGGTTTATCAAGATACGAAAGACTGTGTTGATTCGCCAAGCAGCTCCCCCATAGCCGCTGATGACTCTCATCTATACATATCAGTGTGAAAATGGCAGTGCACATGTCCAGTGCCTGAACCTTTAGCTGAAGATCATCATCGCCTGCGATATTATAGAACATTGCACAATTCGGACTGTTCTGTGGACATGTCAGCATTATATAATCATGCGGCATACCATTTGACGGCTGAAGACTGATCGACATATTTATCGCCAAGCAATCTGAAGCTCTGTTATCATCGTCCTCTTCTTTACCGCCCTCTTCATCATACTCATATACACTATAGTCATCGTCGTCGACATAACAGTATGTGCCCACCCTCGTCTGTCTATACATTGACAGTATTGCACGGCCGAGAGGTTCCAGTAGGCGTAGTCGGCGGCATAGCGCACGTCGAGGCGCGAAAACTCCTCGTCGCACAGCGCGATGCCGTAGCCCAGTTCGGCCTGCCGGGCCGCAGCCCGCACCGCACCGCCGCCATAGACGGTCTGCACCAGCTGCGGCAGGAGGCTGAACGTCCAGCGTTCCACGCCGTCGAAATGGCGCACGGTCGCCGTGAAACTGCCGTCCATCGCGAGCCGCGGCAAGTAGCCCGTACGGGCCTGCCCCGCCGTCTCGGCCGCCGCATTGCTCTTCGAGGCGGCGATCTTCAGCTGCCAACTGTAATCGGCGACGGCAGCGCGGTAGTCGGCGAGCGAGGTCTGCCCCAGCGCCGGGACGCAGAGCCAAAGGGCGATTATCGAAACTGTTATCTTCATGGCTTGCGGATATTGTAGAACAGCGCGTAGACCACCGGCAGGACGCAGACCGTCAGCAGCGTGGCGACCAGCAGTCCGCCCATGATCGTGGCGGCCATCGCGCCGAACATCGAGTCGAACAACAGCGGCAGCATGCCCAGAATGGTCGTTCCCGAGGCCATCGCCACCGGGACGATACGGCTGCGCGTCGCAGAGGTCAGGGCCTCGTAGGGGTCTTTGCCCGCGGCCCGCAGCACGCCGATCTGCTCGACGAGCACCACGGCGTTCTTGATGTTCATGCCGACGAGTCCCAGCAACCCCAGCAGGGAGAAAAAGTTGAACACCTTGCCCGTGACGGCCAGTCCCAGCACCACGCCGATGAAGATCAGGGGGATCATCAGCAGAATGACGACCGGCTCGCGGTAGTTGCGCAGCAGCAACAGCAGGACGATGAGGATGAGCACCAGCGTCAGCGGCATGTATTCGGCCAGCGCCTCGTTGGACTCCTGCTGGCTCTCCTGCTCGCCGAAGACCTTCATCGAGTAGCCCTCGGGAAGCACCACGGCGCGGTCTACCGAATCGCGCAGCGCGGCGAAAAGCTGCATGGTGTTGACCCCGCGGCCCGGGTCGCATTGGGCCTTCATCACCCGCTGGCGGTTGAAACGCTTGATGACGCCCGGCCGGAAATCGAAACGGAATCCGTCGGTCGCCTGCTCGATCGAAAAGACCTTGCCCGAAGGATTGAAGATCGGCAAGGCCTGCAAATTGGTCAGGTTATACGAACCGATGTTCTCGTCTTTCAGAAGGATCGGCATGAACTGGTCGCCCTCGCGGTATTCGCCCAGCGTGTAGCCCTGCGTGGCGATGGTGATGCCGCGGGCCATCTGGCTGCGGGTGACGCCGATGCGCTGGCCCTTCATCTGCGAGTAGACCGGCTGCCACATCGGCACGCGGTTGCCCCAGCCGTTGCGGATGTTTACGGCTCCGGGGGTGCGCCACATCACCTCTTCGGTCCGGGCCGCGCGACGGCGCAGCGTGTCGACGTCGTCGCCGATGAAGCCGAATTCGATGGCCGCGTCGGGCACGGGCGAGAGCTTGAAGAGCGACGAGCGCAGCCACACGTCGGGAAAATTCGCGGTGACATAGGCGTTGAAACGCTCCTCGACAGCCTCGGTCTGCCGCTTGTCGTGCAGCTCGACGAGGATGTTGCCGAAATTGGGACGCAACGAAATGCTGCTGCTGGCCAGATAGTAACGCGGCGGCGTCGACCCGAGCGTCATCGAGTCGGTCTTCACCTCGGGCTGCGCGCGCAGCCACTCCTCCATGGCGAGCAGATTACGCTCCGTATCGCGGATATTATACCCGTCGGGCAGCAGCACGTCGGCCCGGAAATAAGGTTTGTCGAGCGACGGAAAGAAGTTCTGGGGCATCAGCCCCATAACGACCAGCGACAGGACGAACAGCCCCGCGACCGTCGCCGCGACAGCCCACCGCCACCGCAGCAGGACGGCCAGCAGGCGGTCGAAGGCGCGGTAGAAGCGCGTGTCGTAGGGATCGCCGGCGACAGGTTTCACCTTGAGCATGAAATTGCCGAACAGCGGCGTCTGCGTCAGGGCCAGCACCCAGCTCAACAGCAGCGAGAGGGCCAGCACGACGAACAGCGGCTTGACGATCTCGGCCACCGACGAGGGGGCGAGGTACAGCGGCAGAAACGAGAATATGGCGATCAGCGTGGCCCCCAGCAGGCTCCACCGCGGGGCGTTGGCTCCGTCAACGACGGCGCTACGGCGTGCCACGCCCCGCAGCATGGCCTGTTGTGCATTGTCGGTGACGACGATGGCGTTGTCGACGAGCATGCCCATCGCGATGATGAAACCGGCCAGCGAGGTGCGGTTCAGCCCCTCGCCCAGAAATTGCATCAGGAGCAGCGTGCCGCCGATCGAGAAGAGCAGCGAACTGCCGATCAGCACCCCGGCGCGGAAGCCCATGACGAGCATGATGATCAGAATGACGATCGCAACCGACTCGGCGAGGTTGAGAATGAACGTGGAATTGGCCTCCCGGGCGATGCGGTTCTCGGGATAGAGCACCGTCAGCTCCATGCCCAGCGGCATCTGCCGCGTGAGCGAAGCCAGCAGGGATTCGATCTCCGCTCCGGTCTTCACCACGTCGACGCCCTCCTCGGTCGAGACGCCGATGCCCACGGCGCGGCGGCCGTCGACGCGCATCATCGTCTGCGGCGGCTCGGCGTAGCCCCGCTCGACGCGGGCGATGTCGCCCAGGCGGTACTGTTTGCCCGAAGAGGAGATCAGCAGCTGGTCCGAAAGGTCGTCGAGCGTCTTGTAGGTCCCGTCCTCGAGAATCTGTATCTGGAGTTTTCCGGCCTGCTTCTCACCGCTGTCGACGATGGAATTCTGCTGGCCGATGGTCGCGACGATGGTTTCGGGACGGATGGCGAAATTGGCCAGCGTCGCCATGCTGACATAGACGTTCACCACGGGCGTCTGTTCGCCGTAAAGGGCCACCTTCTGCACGCCGTCGACCGTCACGAGCGCCGTTTTGAGCCGCTGCGCCCAGTCGCGCAGTTCGGACCAGGTGAAGCCTCCGTCAACCGAAAGCCCGTAGTAGATGCCGTACACGTCGCCGAAATCGTCGGCGACGGTCACCGCCGAAGCCCCCGCGGGCAGGCGCGGCTGGACGTTGACCACCTTGCGGCGCAGTTCGTCCCACAGTTGCTGAATTTCGGCGGCGGGTGTGGCCGGGTCCAGTTCGACCTGTATCTTCGAAAGCCCGTAATAGGATTCCGAAGTGATTTTATGCACGCGGCGCATCGACTGCACCTCGCGTTCGATGGGTTCGGTGACAAGCTCCTCGACCTCCTGCGGCGTGGCCCCCGGATAGGAGCAGACGAGCGACGCCGACTTGATGACGAAGACCGCATCCTCCTTCTTGCCCAGCGTGGCGAACCCCAGGGCGCCTCCCGCCAGCAGCACGGCGAGGAAGAACCAGATCACCTTGGCGCTGCGCAGCGAATATTCGGGCAGGTTCATGGCGGCGTCAGTTTAAGATCCGGACCCGTTCGCCCTCGCGCAGCTGGTAAACGCCCGCCGTGACGACCCGTTCGCCGGGCGCAACGCCGCTGTCGACGACCACCCGGTCGCGGCCGAACAGCTCCCCGAGCGTCACCTCGCGGCGCATGACGCGGTCGCCCGAGCCGACGATCCAGACGTAGGTCCCGCCCCCGGCCGGGGCGTAGACGGCCGAAACGGGCAGCGACACGGCATCGGGAACGGGATCGGCGCTCAACATGGTGATCGTGCACGACATGCCGGGCGAGATGCGGTAACGGGCCGGATCGGGGTTTTCGAGAGTCAGCGACACGGGGAATCCCGAAGCGTCGGACGAGGTTTCGACATACTCTTTCAGGCGGGCCGGAATGGCCGCGCCCCGGTAGTTGTCGAACGCGACGGTAAAGCGCGTGGAGCTGTCCCGCAACAGCGGCAGCGCGTTTTCGGGCAGCGTGAACTGGACGGTCGAGGTGACGGGATTGACCAGCCGGAGAATCGGCTGTCCGGCCTGCACGCGTTCGAAATTATCGACGTACTTGCGCTCGACGACCCCGGCGAACGGGGCCTTCAGGCGGGTGTCCTTCAGCAGGTCGAGGGTGTTCTCGTAGGTCGAGCGGGCCTGCGCATAGCGCGTCGCGGCCGCTTCGGCCTCCTGCCGCGACACCGCCTCGTGCTCCAGCAGCCGCTGCATGCGCTGCTGCTGCGAGCGGGTCTCCTCGAAGGCCGAGCGGGTCGCCGCGACCTGCAACTCGATGTCCCGGGGGTCGAGTTCGGCGAGCAGCTCCCCCTTCTTCACGCCCGCGCCCTGCGAAACGGGCACGTCGAGGACCTGCCCCGCCACCTTGAAGGCGAGGTTCACAGCGTCGTCGGGAGTAGCCATGCCGGCGAAATCCTTGTCGATAAGTCCCGCGCCGGCAGCCGTCGCCACCTTCACGGGGCGTACCACCGCAGGTGCGGGCGTCTTACGGGAACACGCTGGAAGTCTTGTGTTTAGGATAAACATATTTGGCATCCCGATAATACAGGCCGGTTTCCCGGTCGAGCATGATA
>ENA-UPWU01001165-UPWU01001165.1-human-gut-metagenome-genome-assembly--contig:-NODE-1165-length-11102-cov-4.440091_pt1 | contig 11102 bp, 10 predicted proteins | sample MGYA00250058_ERZ773392 | MGnify/ENA primary metagenome ERZ773392 (study PRJEB29103, sample SAMN06112084) | human gut metagenome | biome: human gut; feature: ankylosing spondylitis patient; material... | reverse complement strand
GGCATGGAGTATTGATGTAGCCTATTTCTGGACACATTACAACAAATACACCAAAGAAACAGATAACTACAATGGTTAATATAATTAATTATAACATATTCTGCGCGGATTGTAAAGTACTATTTACCGCGCCGCACAGGTATAAACGACCCGGAATACTTACATATACTGGCGGTAATTCCTTATCTTCTCTTGCAAAATACCCAGTAATATGATATAATACATAGCTGTTCGGAATGGAGGCACTACACGACATGGAAAATAACAAGGGCATTATAACGAGGTCGTTCAGGGCGGCGTTTCCCTGCACTATACCGATACTTGCGGGGTTCCTGTTTCTAGGAATGGCTTACGGTATCTACATGAACGTTTCCGGGTTCAGCTTTGTTTACCCGATGATAATGGCGGCGGTGATTTTCGGCGGCAGTCTGGAGTTCCTCGCGGCGCAGATGCTGCTTTCGCCGTTCGCGCCGCTCCAGGTGCTGATGGTGTCGCTGATGATACAGGCGCGGCACCTGTTCTACGGAATTTCCATGCTGGACAAGTTCAAGGACATGGGCTGGAAGAAATTCTACCTCATCTACGGCATGTGCGACGAAACGTTCAGCATAAACTGCACCGCTGAGATCCCCGAGGACTGCGGCCGCGGCTGGTTCTACTTCTTCGTAACGCTGCTCAACCAGCTCTACTGGGTCGGCGGAGCCACACTGGGAGGTCTGCTCGGGAATCTCATCACCTTCGACACGAAGGGTCTGGATTTCGTGATGACAGCAATGTTCATCGTGATATTCCTGGAGCAGTGGCTCAAGGAGAAGCGCCATTTCAGCGAATGGGCGGGTCTGGCGAGCAGCGCTGCCTGCCTGCTGCTCTTCGGCAAGGATAACTTCATGATACCCGCGATGATATGCATACTGCTGCTTCTTACCGCGTTCAGGAAGCCCGTCGAGCGGAAGGCAGGCGAGGAAAAGTGACCATCGCTGAACAGATAATCACCATCGCGATGTGCACCCTCGGGACGATGGCAGCGCGTTTCCTGCCGTTCCTGGTGTTCCGGCAGGACAAGCCTACGCCGAAATCCATACAGTACCTCGGGAAGGTGCTCCCCGGCGCAATTTTCGGAATGCTCATCGTTTACTGCCTGCGCAGCGTTTCCGTGACGGAGTATAGCTGGGGTCTCCCGGAGCTGATCGCAGGAGCCGCCACGGTCGGAATTCACCTGTGGAAGCGCAGCATGCTGCTGTCCATCGCCGCCGGGACGGTTATCTACATGCTGCTGGTGCAGTTCGTGTTTGTATAATTTAAGCGCCTAGATTTATATAGTATCTACAAAAAATCACCAGATTGCCGGAAAATGTGTGGAAAACCGCTTGATTTATCATGACTTTTGTGGTATTATTAATTAAAGAAAATTACATCACGGCAGGGCATTTTCTATAAATGTTCGGCTCGCAGTGTGATATGCAGCGCCGTATGATCCGAATGACACCTGCGCGGCGCCGCAAAAAAAGGGAGGGTTTTCTATGAAATCTATCGGTATGAGGATACTGGTAAGCTGTATCCTTACAGTCGCGATATCGCTGTTCACGCTTGGCGGATTTGCCTGCATCATGACCTACAACAGTACCGTAAGTCTGGTAAACAGCAGCATGACCGCTTCGGCGCAGGTCGCGGCGGAGCGCACATACTGGGAGATGCGTTCCTATACCAACATTGCAAGGGAGCTTGGCACAATGTCCCAGCTCTCAGACACGTCGACCAGCGACAGCGAACTCAGCGAAATAGTTCAGCAGATCATTGAGCGTCACGAACTGCAGAGCTGCAACATCATCAAGCCTAACGGGAACTGCCTCGACGGCTACAACTATTCCGACCGCGAGTACTTCCAGAACGCGATGAAAGGAAATGTCACCGTAACCGAGCCTACCATTTCCAGACTGACCGGCGAACTGATGCTCATAATCGCGGCTCCTATCTGGAAAAACGGCATTACCGGCGGCGAAGTAGCAGGCTGTGTTATCATCGTTCCTGATCCCGAATTCCTCAACGACATCGTGAGAAGTATAAAGATCAGCGATAACTGCGGAGCCTACATAATCGACAAGAACGGCAACACCATCGCCGACCTCGACAGCGAGATTGTAAAGCGCGGCGAGAACATCGAACAGCTCGCGGCTGCGGACACCTCCGGTCAGGCCGGATACAAGACGCTTGCAAAGGCGCACGAGAGCATGCGTGCAGGCGAATCCGGCGTTGCGCGGTACACGCTCAACGGCGTAAGCAAGTTCCTTGCCTATGCCCCGATCCAGGATTCAAACGGCTGGTCGCTTGCAGTTTACGCTCCCACCGGCGACTTTATGGACTCTACATCCCGCGCTATTTTGATGACCGTGATCCTGCTTATTGCTGCATGCGTCGTTTCATCGTTCATCTCCATTCGCATCGGCAAGAAGATAGGGTCCTCCGTAAGAGTATGCACCGAGCGTATCGAGAAGCTCGCCGTGGGAGACCTCACAAGCCCGGTTCCCGAGGTTCATTTCAAGGACGAGACCGGACGTCTCTCCGAGGCGACAAAGACGGTCGTCAGCAACCTCAACAACATTATCAGCGATATCGGGCGCATTCTCGAGTCAATGTCAACCGGCAACCTGAACGTACATACTGCTGAGAATGAAAAGTTCTATGTCGGCGACTGCCAGAAGCTGCTCCATTATGTCCGCGACATCAACCACAAGCTCAGCGCAACCATGTCCGAGATAAGCACCGCCGCCGACCAGGTTGCGGCAGGCTCCGAACAGGTTTCCTCAGGCGCGCAGGCGCTGTCACAGGGCGCTACCGAACAGGCTTCCTCCGTTGAGGAGCTGGCTGCGACCATCAACGTGGTATCCGAAATGATACACGAAAATTCTAAGGACGCAGAAGCTGCAAGCAAATACACAAAGGAAGCCGGCGAGAAGCTCGGCGACACCTCTGCGAAGATGGAGAATCTCATCAGCGCAATGGAGGAGATCAAGAATTCCTCCGCAGAGACCAAGAACATTATCAAGACCATCGAGGACATCGCGTTCCAGACGAATATACTCGCGCTGAACGCAGCGATAGAAGCCGCGCGTGCGGGTGAAGCCGGAAAGGGCTTCGCGGTCGTGGCTGACGAGGTGCGCAACCTTGCCGCCAAGTCCGGCGAGGCTGCACAGAACACCACGAACATGATCGAAGGCACCGTTTCCGCAATTGAAAACGGCAGCGCCATCGTGAACGAAGCTGCCGAGATGATGACGGCGGTTGTAGAATCCGCTGCAAAGGTCGAGGAGATCAACAACAAGATCTCCGATTCCACAAAGGAGGCTGCGGATTCCGTCAAGCAGATCTCCATAGGAATCGATCAGATCTCCAACGTAGTCCAGACGAACTCCGCGACTGCGGAGGAATCTGCTGCGGCTTCCGAGGAGCTTTCGGCACAGGCTGCAACGATGAAGGGTCTTATAGGGAACTTCACACTGCGTGATACCGACTCCATCAACCTCTGATAGTTCAACAAATTAAGATCCCGCAGCCGTATGGCTGCGGGATTTTTTCATATTACGGTTATCTCCCAGAGTATCAGGGAACCGTCCATGCCGCTCATATCCACGGCGCAGTACTTTACGTTCCCATCGGCGTCGGTGAAGGAGATCCCATTGTTCGGGATATCTCCCAGGAACACCAGACCCGCTTCCAGCGGACGCTCCGGCGTAAGCTCGGGCTGCGAGTACAGCTCCTCGGCGGAGAACGTGAAGATCCCGTTCTCGTCGATGTCCTGCATTGCTATCGACAGCAGCCTGAAGTCGCTGACCGTGCTTTCTGCGGAGAATACCACCTTTACGGCTGATTCGCTGACCTCGGTTCCGTCGGTCTGACTGAATGTGTCGTGCTCACCAAGCTCCGGCACGTCCTCGAGGTACTGCGCCTTTACGGGAAGGCTCTCAGCCGTTCCGTTTCCGGGAAGCTCCCCGGTCGGCATGGTTTCCGGAGGCTCCGCGGTATTTACGGGCTCGGTGCTCGGCGGTTCGGCGGTGGCTTCCGCCTGTGCGGAGCTTTCCGGCGTGGACTCCTTCGGCGCAGTTCCGGACTGCTCGGACTGGCTGGTTTGGCTGGTTTGGCTGGACTGGCTCGGCTGGCTCACTGGCGATGTGACGTTCCCGGTGCAGCCTGTCATCAGAAGCAGCGCAGATAGTATCGCGATTCTCTTTTTCATATATCACCCTCCTTTGGTCTTTCTATTATACCCGCTTTTCCTGAAAAAGTCAATCCTTATCTCAGAGCGTCAGAATTTCTGAATTTTTCACATTTAGGTGTTGACATAACCCCTAAAAAAGTGTAAAATAAAAATGTATGTGTTAATTGTATTCCGGGAAGGCCTCCCGGGCTTGAAAGGATAGATAAAATGGCATTCTTCGATTATTCACCGGAACTGGTGGAAGCAGGAAAAAAGGCAATGGAGCTGTGCGCTCCGCAGTTTGCCGAGTTCGACCGCATGGCGGAATACAACGGCGAGCGCGTTTTAAAGGCGTTCATCGACAACAGGATAAGCGATATCCACATGAAGGGGACTAACGGCTACGGCTACGGCGACGACGGCAGGGACAAGCTGGACGCGGTCTTCGCACAGATACTCGGCGCCGAGGACGCCCTGGTGCGCCACAATTTCGTGAACGGCACCCACGCGATAACCACCGCGCTGTTCGGTATCCTCCGCCCCGGGGACGAGCTGCTTTCCGTCACCGGCGACCCCTACGACACCATGCAGGGCGTAATTTCCGGCGATGGGATAGGTTCACTGAAGGATTTCGGCGTGAAGTTCGGCAAGGTAGACCTCCTGCCGGACGGCACCCCGGACTACGACGGCATAAAGCGCCGCGCGGGAACCTGCAGGATGGCTTATATCCAGCGCTCCAGGGGATATTCCCTGCGCCCGTCGCTGAGCATTGAGGTCATCGCGAAGATATGCGAGGCAGTCCGCAGCGTTAATCCGGACTGCGTGATATTCACCGATAACTGCTACGGCGAGCTGGTCGAGGAAAAGGAGCCGGTTTCAGTCGGCGCCGACCTCATCGCGGGCAGCCTTATCAAGAATCTCGGCGGCGGAATCGCGGAGACCGGCGGCTACATCGCGGGCAGGGCAGACCTCGTGGAGCTGTGCGCGTTCAGGCTGACCACCCCGGGCACTGGCAAGGAGGTCGGCGCGAGCCTGAATCAGCTCCGCGGAATGTACCTTGGAATATTCCACGCGCCGGAAGCGGTCTGCGCGGCGCTCAAGACTGCGGCGTTTGCGGCGGCTCTGGCGGAGCTTCTCGGCTTCGAGGCGTTCCCGAAGTACAGCGAGAAGCGCACCGACATCATCGAGGCGCTGAAGCTCGGCGGCGAGAAGCAGCTCATCGCGTTCTGCCAGGGCATTCAGGCAGGCTCCCCGGTGGACAGCTTCGCTTCCCCGGAGCCGTGGGACATGCCGGGCTACGACAGTCAGGTCATCATGGCGGCGGGAGCCTTTACGATGGGCGCTTCCATCGAGCTTTCAGCGGACGCTCCGCTGCGTGAGCCTTTTGCAGTGTGGCTCCAGGGCGGACTTACGTTCCCGACGGGAAAGGCGGGCATCATGCACGCGGCGCAGTACATGCTGGACAAGGGTCTGGCGCACATCTGACAGCAGTAGGGTTCAACAGGTCGAAAGGGCAGTCACATGATAAAGAGCATGACAGGCTTCGGCAGAGGTCATCAGGTACTTAACGGCAGGGATATCACCGTAGAGATACGCGCGGTGAATCATCGGTATTACGAGTTCAGCTCGCGGCTCCCGCGCAGCCTGGGCTACATCGAGGAGAAGCTCAAGAGCCTGCTCCAGGGCAGGATAAACCGCGGCAAGGTGGAGATATCCGTGCTGGTGAACAACGTTGAGGCCGCGGACGAGAAGATAACTATAAATAAGGAAATAGTAAAGGAGTACGTTGACGCGCTGCGCTCCGTTAAGGAGGAGTATTCGCTGAACGACGGCCTTTCGCTGTCGGATATCCTGCGTATCCCGGACGCGTTCACCGTAGTAAAGACCGAGACCGACGAGGAGCAGCTCTGGGCTGACGTGAAGTCGGCGGCGGAGGAGGCTCTGGAGCACTTCATCGCGATGCGTGAAGCCGAGGGCGAGCGCATGAAGCGGGACGTAATGTCGCGCCTGGATAAAATCGAGGAGTGGGTCGGCGTAGTTGAAACGCGCTCCCCGCAGGTGGTGGAGGACTACCGCAGGCGGCTCTACGACAAGATGTGCGAGGTGCTGAGCTCCGCGAACATCGACGAAAACCGCATACTCATGGAGGCGGGGATATTCTCCGAAAAGACCGCCGTGGACGAGGAAACGGTACGCCTGCGCAGCCACATCGCGCAGTTCCGCACAATGCTGGAATCCGGCGAGCCTGTGGGCAGGAAGCTTGACTTCCTGGTGCAGGAGATGAACCGCGAGACCAACACCATAGGCTCCAAGGTGCAGGACATCGAGGTAACGCGCATAGTCGTCGACCAGAAGAGCGAGATAGAAAAGATACGCGAGCAGATTCAGAACATCGAATGATACAGACCCCGGGAGGTTCGGCTTCCCGGGGTTTTCCGTACTATTCAGCGGGTGCGGCGCAAACTTGACAAAAACAGCGCGTTGAGCTATAATAGATTCATATTATAAAAATAGATGCCGCGTTCTGCGGCTGTATCAAAGGATACGCAATGGGAAAGGAATAAAAAATGCCAGTAAAAATAGCCGACGGACTGCCCGCGCAGTCGATACTTGAAAACGAGCATATATTCATCATGACGGAGCACCGCGCGCTCCACCAGGACATACGTCCGCTGAAGATAGGCATACTGAACCTCATGCCGACCAAGGTCGCGACTGAAACGCAGATACTCCGCAGCCTGTCTAATACTCCGCTGCAAATCGAGGTGACTCTCGTGCAGACCTCAACCTACACCAGCAAGAACACCTCACATGAGCACCTGCTGAACTTCTACAAGACCTTCGACGAGATAAAGGACATGAACTTTGACGGGTTCATAATCACCGGCGCTCCGGTGGAGCACCTTCCGTTTGAGGAGGTCGACTACTGGGAGGAGATTTGCAAAATAATGGACTGGACGAAAACCCATGTGCATTCCACGTTCCACATCTGCTGGGCGGCTCAGGCGGCTCTGTACTACCACTACGGCATTCCGAAGTACCCGCTCCCGGAGAAGCTCTCCGGCGTGTTCAGGCACACTCTGCTCACACCGAAATCAAGACTGTTCCGAGGGTTCGACAGCGAGTTCTGGGCGCCGCATTCACGCCATACCGAGGTTCGCCGCGAGGACATCGAGAAGGTGCCGCAGCTCAAGGTGATGGCGGTTTCCGACGAGGCGGGCGTGTATGCTGTTTGCAGCGAGGACAGCCGCCAGTTCTTCATAACAGGGCATTCCGAGTACGACGCGGACACCCTGGCTCTGGAGTACAAGCGCGACCTTGAAAAGGGTCTGAACCCGAAGATTCCCGCTCACTACTTCCCGGACGACGACCCCGCGAAGCAGCCTGTGCTCAAGTGGAGGGCGCATTCCACGCTCATCTACACCAACTGGCTGAACTACTTCGTTTACCAGACCACTCCGTTTGATATTTCTGAAAAAATATAACAAATATTGTTGCATTTGTCGTATAATTATGTTATAATTCTATTACGGCACACGCCGAAAAATCAAATGAAACGAGGTACACGCTATGTTTGATATCTACGCAGCCCTGAGCGGCGGCATGATCGCGAATCTCCTGCTTACTATACTGGGACTTGTTATTTCAGTCGCGGCGGGGATCCTGCTTTACTGGAAGGTTTTCGGCCCGAAGGCAAAGGATCCGTCCGCGGGCAGATTCATGCAGTACGCGAACGGTCAGCGCTTCCTGCCGCTTTACATCGTGAAGATAACCTACTACTCCCTGGCGGCGTTCCTTGTGTTTATAGGCATTGCGAAGTGCATCACCACCATCGACGGATTCGGCGCTATATTCAAGTATGTCATCGTTGGAAACGTCGTTCTGCGCATTCTGTTTGAGACCGTTCTCGCGGTGAGAAAGAACGCAGGGATCGATACCGACAACAACACCGCAGACGAGCCGAAGGACAGCCAGTCCGCATTTGAGCCGAAGCTGCCGACTATTCCTTATCAGCAGCCCCAGCAGACTCAGCACCCACAGTATCAGCCGAATGCCCAGGCAGCGCAGCCTGTTCAGAGCGTTCAGCCTGTTCAGCCTGTTCAGCATGTTCAGCCGGTTCCGGTTCAGCCTGTGAACGCGGTTCCGACTCCTGTTGAGCCTGTGCCCGCTCCCGCGCCGATTCCCGCACCTGTGCCCGCTCCTATGCCGGTTCCCGAGCCTGTGCCTGCTCCTATGCCGATTCCCGAGCCTGTGCCTGCTCCTATGCCGATTCCCGAGCCTGTGCCCGCTCCCGCGCCGGTTCCCGAGCCTGTGCCTGCTCCTATGCCGGTTCCCGAGCCTGTGCCTGCTCCCGCACCGATTCCCGCACCTGCGCCCCAGCCCGTTCCCGCTCAGCCGAAAGCGAACTCCGCTTCCGCGTTCTGTACATACTGCGGAAACGCAGTGAAGCCCGGCGCGAAGTTCTGCCCGTTCTGCGGGAAGCCTCTAGTTTAAATGAATCACGGCGGTTCCGATGAGCCGCCGTTTTTATTTCCGGTTCGCTTGACAAGCCGGGTCGGAGGGGGTATAATAGAAACATCAATTCACTGAGAGGAAATTATGACCGAGATAACAGTAACCAAAAACGACGCCGGGCAGCGCGCCGACAGATTCCTCACCAAAGCCTACCCAAACCTGTCGCTGCCGCTTATCTGCAAGCTCATGCGAAAGAAGAGGATAAAGCTCAACGGAGCCAGAACCGAACCGAACGTGAAGCTCAGCGAGGGGGACGTGTTCCGGTTTTACCTGAGCGACGAGCTGCTTGACACCGGAGGCAGGGAAAAGACTGCGGATTTCCGGGAGGTCCCGCCGGAGATAGACGTGATATACGAGGACGAAAATATACTTCTGTGCGACAAGCCGGTCGGAATGGTGGTACACGAGGACAACGACAACACCTCCGACACGCTGATAAACCGCATAAAATGTTACCTCTGGAAGCAGGGGGAGTACGACCCGGATAGCGAGCAGAGCTTTGTTCCGGCGCTGTGCAACCGTATCGACCGCAACACCGGCGGGATAGTCATAGCCGCGAAGAACGCGGAGTCGCTGCGGGTGCTCAACCAGAAAATACGCGACAGGGAGCTTGTCAAGCTGTACCTCTGCGTTGTGCAGGGGGAGCTTCCGAAGCGCGCCGACACGCTGACCGCCTACCTCGAGAAGCTGTCAGACGAGAACCGCGTGATCGTCTCCGACCGCAAGACCCCACAGAACCGCACGATACTCACGAAGTACCGCGTGCTCGAGACCCGGGGCGGGAACTCGCTGCTGGAGGTCGACCTGCTGACCGGGCGGACTCACCAGATACGCGCGCATTTCGCGCATGTGGGGCATCCGCTCCTCGGCGACGGGAAGTACGGAAGCAACAAGCTCAACAAGGCGCTCGGCTACGACGTGCAGGCGCTGTACTCCTACAAGCTGCGGTTCGAGTTCACCACTCCGGCGGGCTGCCTGGAGTACCTGAACCACCGGGAATTCTCCGTGGCGGATATGAACTCCATCTGGTTCGTGAAGAAGTTCCACGGCTCCGATTGAACGTTTTTGCGGGTGATTTGGTCTGCTGTTTCGGCGAAATGCACAAAAAAACTTGGCATTTTTTTAAGAAAGTCTGCAATTAATTTTCCTCAAACATCTTGATAAAATTACAGATTTTTAGTATAATAAATATGTAATGATATACCCGTCTGGGTGTGTCTGCTGCTTCGCCAGTCGGAGCAAATAATTATTTCTCAGGAGGAATATTCCAATGGCAGATGTTAAAGTTGCAATTAACGGCTTTGGCCGTATCGGACGCCTCGCGTTCAGACAGATGTTCGGTGCTAAGGGCTACGATGTAGTAGCTATCAACGACCTGACCAAGCCCTCTATGCTTGCTCAGCTCCTCAAGTACGATACCGCTCAGGGCGGCTACTGCGGCAAGATCGGTGAGAATCTTCACACCGTTACCGCTGATGATGAGAAGGGTACCATCACTGTTGACGGCAAGACCCTGACCATCTACGCTGAGAAGGACGCTAAGGATCTTCCTTGGGGCAAGATCGGCGTTGACGTTGTTCTCGAGTGCACAGGTTTCTACTGCTCCAAGGACAAGTCCCAGGCTCACATCGACGCAGGCGCTAAGAAGGTAGTTATCTCTGCTCCGGCAGGCAACGACCTCAAGACCATCGTTTTCTCCGTTAACGAGAAGACCCTGTCCGCTGACGACAAGATCATTTCCGCTGCTTCCTGCACCACTAACTGCCTCGCTCCTATGGCTAAGGCACTGAACGATTATGCTCCTATCCAGTCCGGTATCATGAGCACGATCCACGCTTACACCGGCGACCAGATGATCCTCGATGGTCCTCACAGAAAGGGCGACCTGAGAAGAGCAAGAGCTGGCGCAGCTAACATCGTTCCGAACTCCACCGGTGCTGCTAAGGCAATCGGTCTGGTTATCCCCGAGCTCAACGGCAAGCTCATCGGTTCTGCACAGCGTGTTCCTGTTCCCACAGGTTCCACCACTATCCTTACCGCTGTTGTTAAGGGCGCAGACGTTACCAAGGAAGGCATCAACGCTGCTATGAAGGCTGCTGCTTCCGAGTCCTTCGGCTACAACGAGGATCAGATCGTTTCTTCCGATGTTATCGGTATGAGATTCGGTTCCCTGTTCGACGCTACACAGACAATGGTAGCTAAGATCGCTGACGATCTCTATGAGGTTCAGGTTGTTTCTTGGTATGATAACGAGAACTCCTACACCTCTCAGATGGTTAGAACCATCAAGTACTTCGCAGAGCTCAAGTAATTTCTGCTCTTTAAGTGCATAGAAGCTCCCCTCGGGTGACCGGGGGGAGCTTTTTTGTGGTGGATTATGGGGAGTGGGGTGGCG
>ENA-UPWU01001164-UPWU01001164.1-human-gut-metagenome-genome-assembly--contig:-NODE-1164-length-11104-cov-5.762220_pt1 | contig 11104 bp, 10 predicted proteins | sample MGYA00250058_ERZ773392 | MGnify/ENA primary metagenome ERZ773392 (study PRJEB29103, sample SAMN06112084) | human gut metagenome | biome: human gut; feature: ankylosing spondylitis patient; material... | reverse complement strand
TTTGTTCAAACTCACAATACTTTTCTATTTCTTCTGATGTAGCCATCTTATCCGGTTTATGTTGAATAACTTTCTCTGATTACGCAGGTACACAAAGTCACTGTTAACAGATTTTTTGCAAATATAGAGGTATTTTTTCGCGCGACGTTTATTTAATGCATATTTTTGTTGACCAATAGTAGACAAATGATGAAAATGAAGCCAAATGTTAGATATTTAGTTCTGGGAGTATTATTGGGCCTGGTGTGGCTGACTCAATTAATTCCTGCTCTGGCGACGTTTTATTCGCAAACAGTCTACCCCTGCTTTTCCTATATTCTATCCTCTTTTTCGAACCTGTTTCCGTTCTCCATAGGAGATCTATTTATATTTCTCAGCATTGCCGGAATCATTATTTATCCGATCTACGCCCGCCTGCGCAAGAAGACACCTTGGAAAAAGATTTTGCTGCACGACGGCGAATATCTGTTGTGGGTGTATGTATGGTTCTATCTTGCCTGGGGATTGAATTATTCTCAAAAGAACTTTTACCAACGGACCGAAATTCCGTATACCGCCTACACACCCGAGAATTTTCAGAAGTTCATGAACGAATATATTACCCGACTGAACCGTTCGTACACTCCCATAAACAGTATTAACCGGGATTTGATTCGGGAAGAAACCGTACGGCTATACAAACAGTTAAGCGACAGTCTGGGCGTTCACCGTCCGCCACATGATGCCCCGAGAGTAAAAACAATGATGTTTACTCCGTTTATTTCAATGGTGGGAGTCACCGGCAGCATGGGACCTTTCTTTTGTGAGTTTACACTCAACGGAGATTTACTTCCGGTCAATTATCCGGCTACTTACGCCCACGAACTAGCCCACCTGCTTGGTATCACCAGCGAAGCGGAAGCAAATTTCTATGCATATCAAGTTTGTACCCGCTCGCAAGCCATGGGCATTCGCTTCTCCGGATATTTCTCCGTGCTCAATCATGTACTGGGAAATGCGCAAAGATTGCTGCCGAAAGAAGAATACGCGAAACTCCTGAAACGTATCCGCCCGGAGATTATCGAACTAGCGAAGGCCAATCAGACATATTGGGCCGCCAAATACAGCCCGGTCGTCGGTGCTGTGCAGGACTGGATATACGACCTTTATCTGAAAGGGAACAAGATAGAGAGCGGTCGCCGAAACTATTCGGAGGTGATAGGATTACTGATTTCCTATCAAGAGTGGAAGAACCGATAATTAATAAGAAATTTTTCTTTTGTGTAGCAGGATTAAACTAACTTTGCAGCATTCTAAAAAAATAAACTGATTATGTCACATACCAGACAAGAACAGATGGAAGCCTTTGGACGCTTCCTGGACATTCTCGACGAACTGCGTGTTAAATGTCCCTGGGACCGTAAACAGACGAATGAAAGTCTGCGTCCTAATACGATTGAAGAAACTTACGAACTTTGTGATGCTTTGATGAAGGATGACAAGAAGGATATCTGTAAAGAGTTGGGTGATGTGTTGTTGCATGTGGCCTTTTATGCAAAGATAGGTAGTGAAACAGGAGATTTTGATATCAAGGATGTGTGTGACTGTCTTTGTGAGAAGCTGATTTTCCGTCATCCTCATGTTTTTGGCGAAGTGAAAGCCGAGACTGCCGAGAAGGTGACTGAAAATTGGGAACAGTTGAAGATGAAGGAAAAGGATGGTAACAAAATGGTTTTGAGTGGAGTACCTTCTGCTTTGCCTTCGCTAATCAAGGCATACCGCATTCAGGATAAGGCCCGCAACGTGGGATTTGATTGGGAGGAGCGTTCGCAGGTTTGGACTAAAGTAAAAGAGGAGATCGGCGAGTTTGAAGCTGAGGTGGAGAACATGGATAAGGAGAAGGCGGAAGCGGAATTCGGTGATGTAATGTTCAGTCTTATAAACGCGGCCCGCCTTTACAAGATTAATCCGGATAATGCATTGGAACTCACTAACCAGAAGTTTATCCGTCGTTTCAATTACTTAGAGGAACACACCATCAAACAGGGAAAGAACTTGAAGGATATGACTTTGGAAGAAATGGATGCTATATGGAATGAGGCTAAAAAGGAAGAAAAATAGTAGGGTTGGAATTGTTTTTTATGATGTGTGCTATTTTTGTCTTGCTTGTTTTTCTGTTTTAATCAATAAAGGGTATTGTATTTATTCTAGGTAATTTAATGTATGGTGATATCAAATTGTGTTCTATAAGAATGAGGGGCTGTCTTTTTTATGACAGCTCCCCATTCTTTATGAAATAAGTTTTATATGAATTTTATTCTACCCATTCTTTGATGGCTTGTGAAGGATCAGGATTTAAAACAGCACCTTTGTTGAATACATTTTCATAAAGACTGATAAAGATATTCATCCAGGGCGCACAGTAGCCTTCTATTGAATTAAATCGATATCCGATAGGAGCATTAGTACCCGGATAACCACGAACAACTTGTAACTCTAACCGTTTGTAATCCCAAAAGATGATCCCTTCACCCCAGAATTCAATACGTTTCTGTTCAACAACCTTCTTTTGAAACTCTTTTAGATCATTTACTTTACATGTATAGCTACCCACAGAAGTATTATAACGAAATGTGTTTACGAAATCTTCTAATTTAGAAATACCGGCTGCTAATCCTTGGCTCATTCCTATTGCTTCGGCTTCGATTAAATACATTTCCTCTATACGCATTAACGGATAGTCAACGGCAGCTCCGATTGTATAATCGTTCATTTCTCCATTTTTAGGTCGGAATTTGATACCTGTATATGGAGGCATATCAGCGAAATCATTATCGGTCAACAAAGTTCTATATTTAGTTCCGGGAGCTTTGTGTGCATCTTCAGGAGCAATCCAAGTTGTTTTTCGCCAGTCTGCATTTGGTATTTGATCGAACAATTTTTTGCCGATAAGCTTGTATCCTTGCCATTTTCGGTTACCGTAACCGAAAGTTTGTTCAGGACACATGCTTCCGGCAAAGTTGAGCCAATAGCTATGTACATCCTCGGTAGTCATGATGGATCCCCATACCCATGAATTGGTTAGTACACTGTTGAAGCCGGTAGTATAGCTGTCTCCACCAAACCATTCCTTTTCGGTCAGAGGCATTGCTCCGCTTTCGTTAATGACTTTGCGTGCGTATTCGGCTGCTTTAGTGAAACAAGTTTCTTTTGATGCAATGTTTAAATCTGTATTGTTGTTTAGGGTGTTGAGATCTTCAGGGTAAAGTTCGAAACGAGATCCCATTTCCAGCCACATACGTGCCATCAGACCATGGACAACTGGGGTACAGGGCAAGTTTTTGGTTGGGCGTTGATAATCACTCAAAAGCTCCTCAGCTGAGGCTAGGTCATCTAATATGAATTTGTATACGGCATAGAAGGGAGCACGTGGATTATTACGCCCTTCTTCTTCTGTGGTTTCAGCGGTAATAATAGGTACGGTTATGCCATATAAATTTTTACTGGCTGCTTCTGCATCTAATTTCTCTACTCCTGTTTTTTTATATTCATACATTCGGACTAAGTCCATGTATATCATGGCTCTATAAGATAGGCATATACCTTTATAATACTTGTTTTCGGGTGCATCATCTGCTTTTTCTAAAGCACTCAGTGCATTATTTACATTATTCAGAAACTTGTAGTTATAATACCAAATGGTATTGACAACATCGGCATCACCCAAATCATTACATACTCCATAAGTATCAAAAAAGTCAAATTTGGGTTCGTGGCAGAAGAAGTCTTCGCATGCACTTTCTCTGATTAAATTATATCCACTATATCCAAAATCATGATAAAATTGTGGACCGTAACTTCTAAATGCATTAATAAATGCGACTACTGAATTTACCATTGCGCTGATAGCTTGGTCAGATTTTCCTATTTGGTCTATGGTAGCTGTGCTACTTTCTGGAAATACCTCTTCGATACAACTGTTTAAGCTTAATGCTGATGACAGACATACAGCAATCATTAGTTTGGTAATATATTTCTTTTTCATATTCTTGATTGTTTATGTGTTGATTAGAATTGTAAACTTAGACCGGCGGAGAATGCGCGTACGGCTGAATATTCTCCGGATGAATCTTTATTTCCGTTCCATGTTACGCGTGAATCGAAACCTTTTCTTTTTGACCAATAATAAACATTGTCACAGGCCACATAAATGCGCAGATTAGTTAGATATAGACTTCTAAGTGTTTTTTTGCTGAAAGTATATCCTAATTGAATGTTTTGAATACTTATGGAAGATGCATTAGTTAGAAACCTGTCGGATGTTTTTACACTGTACAGGTCATTGAATTGCCATTGTGGAATATCACTTTGAGTATTCTCCGGGCTCCATGCTTTATAAATATCTTTGTGAACATTGTATCCTAAATGAGTTGAAGTAGGAGGTGACATTAATGCTTGGTAACCATAGTCGTATGCCTGACCTCCTATACTGTAGCTTATTTGTGCAGAGAAATCAAAACCATAAAATGAAAGAGAGGTATTGATACCACCGTATAGGTCTGGAACAGCGTCACCACATAAGTATAGATCAGCTTGAGAATAGGTTGTTGTTGTTTTCATTTCACCGGTTTGCTTATCTGTATAATACCATTGTGGTTTGCCTTCTTCGGACACACCTGCATATTTTTGAACATAGTTAGTATACATTGGAAGTCCTTCTCCGTAATAATACAGACCGTTTACATAACCGGCATGTCCATCTATAATGTCTGTTTTTTTACTTTCTGCAAGACGGCTGATCTTATTTCTATAATGTGTTGCATTAAAGCCAATATTCCATGTTACGTTTCTAGTCTTGACTGGTATATATTTTAAATCAATTTCAACACCTTTGTTATTCATGTCACCAATATTGTCATAATAGCCTGAGTACCCTAATGATAAAGGTACAGAAAAACGGTTAAGCATATCAGTTGTTCTGCGATTGAAATATTCTATGCTGCCACTTAATCTGCCTTTTAATAGTTCGAATTCTATACCTAAATTTATATTTGTATTGGTTTCCCAGGTAATATTTTTATTTCCTTTTCTGGAAAAACCTAATGATAACTCATTATTGCTGTTATTGATATTGTAAGTATCTACATATAAGAAATCGTCTATTCTGTCATTACCCTGTTGACCTACAGAAAACTTTAGTTTTAATAAATCGAGCCATTTAATGTCATCCAACCATTTTTCTTTGGTAAGAATCCAAGCAGTTCCCACAGAGTAGAAATTACCCCAGCGATTATCCGGGTGAAAGCGGGAAGAGGCATCGCGCCGGTAAGAAAGTTGGAAAAAATATTTGCCGTCATAGTCGTACATACCTCGGAATAAATATCCTTCAGTATTGTATTTACTCTTATAGGATGACTCATCGTTGGTACCACTGATGGCACCGTTTAATTCTTGATTCTGAAAAAAAGAGAACATACTGTTTTTGGCTGCGTATAATTCTTCATAAACGTTATTAAAGCTTTCATGACCTGCCATCAATGAAACGTTATGTAATCCGAAGCTATGATTATAATTTAATATTTGTTGTAGGTTGAGGGTTGTTCGACGCCAATGCTGGACATTGATGCTTCCATTCAAAGAATTTGCTGTTCCATAAAAAGGATTTAAAGCATTTTTGTACCGGCTGTCACGTATCGAAGTGCCTGCATTGAATGTGAATTTGAAGTCTTTCAGGAAATTAACATCTATAAATGCGTCTCCATTCAAAGTATTTGCAGAGGTGTTATATGTATCGAACTGACTTAATTTTATTCCGTTAGAGTTCGGGTTGATAGGACGGTTTAGAGGACCTTGGTTGGATACTCCGAAATCGTACATGTCACCATTTTTATCCTGCATGATCTTACCATTTGTATCACGTAGGTAAAGTGGATATATGGGAGCTGTATTGAAAGCTTGGCTAAAACCGCCAGCGGCTGAATTCTGTGTTGAATGTGTATAACTGATGTTGGCGCCAAATCTCATCCACGGTTTAGCCTGATATGTGGTTTTCAAACGACCGGTGATACGGCTATAATCAGACCCTTCTGCTATACCGTCTTCATCTAAATATCCAAAAGAAGCATAGATTTGTGCTTTATCACTTCCGCCTGAAATATTGACGTTGTATTCTTGGCGTAATGCTGTATGATATACAGCATCGACCCAATTGTCGGGAGTGAGATAATAACCGTTTACTATCCGTCCTAATTTTGCATTAGGATTAAGAAGACCGTTTTTACCAATCAGATATTCTCCTTCAGGATATGAATATACGTTGTAGGATAAACCACCGGTTTGACTGTTGGTTCCTATCATATTAGTATTTGCGCTGACATATGCTTGGTCAGGAGTTTGTCCTTGGGCATTTAAATAATAATTGTATAATGCTTTATAGTGTGCTTGATAATATTCTCCTGGATCTTTTATGTAGTCATATTCTATTTCACCACGGGTATTGGCACTCCATTTAGCGTCTACTGTGATTTTTGCATCGCCTGCTTTGGCTGATTTTGTTGTTATAATTATGACACCGTTAGCACCTCGAGCACCATAAAGAGCTGTGGATGCTGCATCTTTTAGTACAGAAATAGATTCTACATCTGCTGGATTGATGTTATTCCATCCTCCTTCGTATGGCATACCGTCTAATACGATGAGGGGATCTGTTTTTGCGCTCATTGAACTGATGCCACGTATCAGAATGCTTGGAGTTTCTCCAGGCTGCCCATTTGTCATTGTCATTTGTAGGCCTGCCACTTGTCCAGATAAACTTTCTATGACATTAGTAACCGGACGTTTAGTTATTTGTTCTGTATGAATCATTTTGGCAGATCCTGTAAAAGCTGATTTTTTTGCAGTACCATAAGCAACTACCAAAACTTCTTCCATCACTTCTGTTGTTGAAGTCATAACAATTTTCATTTCCGGCTTGATGGTTACTTCTTGGGTTTCCATTCCAATGAAAGAAACAATAATTGTTTTGTTGGTAGGTGAGATGTTTGTAAGTGTAAACTTACCATTGATGTCGGTGATTGTTCCATTGGTTGTTCCTTTTACCAATACAGAAGCTCCGATTACCGGTTCGTTGTTTTCGCTTGAGATAACGGTTCCTTTCACTGTTACCTGTGCTTGTGCATGGCTTATTCCTACGAATAAGCATACGAATAGTAGTAATAGTGTCTTTTTCATAATGTTTGTAATAGATTTGTGAGTTTATGGTTTGTACAAACCTAGGAATAAAATCTAATAAATCAAAATATTTTCGATGGTAAATGTTTAAAAATAAAAGTATATTCTAATCAATATAATAAAAACTTAAACAAGCAAGAAAATTAACTTGTTTTTATAAAAGAAACATCTTAATCATTTTGTCGTTCCGCTGAACTTTTTAAATACAAAAATCCCCAAATCTAAGTTGATTGATAGATTTGGGGAAAAAGTTGGAAATATCTCTTGTTGCTTTTATTTTTTTTGAGATTGGTGCATAATTTTTAAGATATCACGGTGGAATTTAATCTCTGCACGTTGTAACTTATATATTTTCTTGGGAGATAAGATTTTTTTAAAGCGCTGTAGATATTCCAAATCCAATTTATCGGCTTCAATCCTTGCTTTGACAATACCTTCTATAATTTGTTCGTATTCGGCATCGGTTGTTTTAGGATTTTTGCCTTTGCGTGCTTGCTCCCATGCTTTATCATTTACTGTTTTTTTACGGTCTTGTAATTCGAAGTAGATAGGGAAGAATTTAGTGGCCTCTTCTTGCGTTATTTCTGCTTTTTGCGTGAGATATGCTTCTTGTCTAGCTCTGAATTCTTCTTTGGTGAAACCAGGTTTCTTTTTGTCTTGCGCCTGTAGCGAAATGCTTATATATAAAGTGATAAGCAAGGTTGCCAGTCTTTGTATCATGTGGTTATTATTTAATTATACATATCTGAATTTGCATCTGTCAAGTATTGATAGAGCGTATAATCATCCATCATGGAATGATCTAAAATCGTTTCAATATATTCGTCTGAGAATTGTTCAGTTTCCGCTGCTGTAAAAATAGGAGTGTCTTGTTTAGGGGGACCTACAACAACTCTGACGCTGAATATCAATCCACAAAACATAGCTGCCATATATATCCAAGGCTTGATACGTTGCCAAGTAGTTATTGTTTCTTGCGGAGTAGAAGTTTGTTCCTTCTCCGGCAATTTATTCATCAACTCTTTTGAGAAGTTGTCGAAATAACCTTCGGGTACCATGAATGGATTTTTTGTCCCGCATTTTTTTAATAGTTCATCTTCTTCCTTCATAGTGGTTCTCCTTTCTTTGTTAGATACATTTCTTTTAAAAAGGTTTAAAGGCATTCTTTTAAAAAGTTCTCTATTTTTTTCACTGCATGGTGGTAGGAGGCTTTCAGTGCCCCTATACTTGTTCCTAATATTTCAGACATGTCTTCATATTTCATTTCTTGAAAGTATTTTAAATTGAATACTATACGCTGCTTTTCAGGGAGCGTCAGTAATGCTTTTTGAAATAATATTTGAGTTTCATCTCCATTAAAATATGTATCACTTTCCAGTTTGTTCACCATATCTGCATCAGCGTCGTCTATGGATAATTGGTTGGTGGCACGTTGTTTATTTAAAAAGGTTAAGCATTCATTCAAAGCTATGCGGTAAAGCCAGGTCGACATTTTGGCTTCGGCACGAAAATACTCTAGATTAGTCCATGCTTTGATAAATGTATTCTGTAACAGATCATTGGCATCTTCATGAGAAAGTACCATCCGGCGTATCTGCCAATATAGCTGTTCGCTGTATTCGTTGACAATACATTCGAAGGCTTCTTTTTGTCGTGCCGGGTCCTGTAATAACACTATTATTTCTTTCTCATTATAAGTGTTCATGTTCCTATTTTTTAATTAGATATCCGGTTTATGTTATGGTTTAATGGATTCTATTGAAATTTTTAATGTTTCCCGTGCAAGTAGAGTGTTAGGAAAAATATCCGATGCTTCCTGTAACAATATGCTTTCATCTTCGTAGCGGGCTGAAAAATGTCCTATAAGAAGTTGTTTTACTTTTGCGGTACGGGCGATTTCTCCAGCTTGCGAAGCAGTTGTGTGAAAGGTTTCTTTCGCACGGGCTTGTTCGCTTTGTGCAAAGGTGGCTTCATGAAATAACAGGTCCACTCCGTATATTTGTTCTATGATACGTGGCAAATAAATAGTATCTGAACAATAGGCATATCGGCGGGGAAGGGCAGAAGGGATAGTCAATTTGTTGTTTGGTACTATTTTTCCGTCCGGTAATGTGTAATCGGCGCCATTCTTTATCCGGTTGAGTTCGTATACGGGGATTTCATAAAAGTCAATCATGTCGCGACGAATATGGGCGGGGGTCTGTTTCTCTGAAAAGAGGAATCCGCATGTTGGTATCCGATGACGTAAGGGAATTGTTTCTATGGTTAGCGAACGGTCATCATAAATTATTTCAGCTTTGCCCGGATCAAAAGTTTGGAAAACGACTTTGTAACTCATACCTTTGCAAAAAAAGTCGAGTTGCGGAGTAAGAAGACGTTCTAATTCTGCGTGACAGTGAATATAGAGTGTGGCTGTCCTTCCCAGCATACCGAAAGTTGATATCAGTCCCATTAGTCCGAAACAATGATCACCGTGCAAATGTGAAATGAATATATGGTTTAGCCGGGTGAATTTCAGTTTTGATTTGCGTAATTGCATCTGTGCTCCTTCGCCACAGTCTATCATAAATAGTTTTTCACGGATATTTACGACTTGTGATGTCGCAAAATGCCGTGTGGTCGGCAATGCTGACCCGCATCCTAATATATGTACTTCAAATTTCTCCATCGTTACAAAGATACTATCTTTTTTGAATGGAAAATAAAAAATGCCGTAAAAACGGCATTATAGGATTGAACTATTTCTTAAGTTTTATTTTCACAGCATTCATGCCACGTGACCCTTTTTCTAGTTCAAAAGTCACGATGTTATTTTCTATGATATTGTCTATCAGTCCACTAATATGAAAGAAGTATTTCTCTGCATTCTTCAAATCTTTTACAAATCCATATCCTTTGGATACATTGAAGTGTTCTATTCTTCCTTCATGTACTAGTTCTATCGGTTCTTCAGTTCTACGAGGAGTTGAAACTTCAATGGTGGACATATCCACTTCTTGTGGTTTATTATTAGGAGTGGGAGGAGTATCGGTTATCATACCGTTCTCGTCTACATAGGCAATCATATCTTCAAAGGAAGATGTGCCGTTACTTTTTCTTTCTTCTTTTTTTTGCTGTTTTGCGAAACTCTTTTCTTGTTTACTCACACCGCCCCGTAAGAACTCAGTTTCTTTTCGCCCCAGCTCTGCAGCCTGGTCAGCACCGTGCAGAACAGCAGATAGATGAGGGCGACTTCGATGTACAGCGCCAGATGCTCATAGTACCGGGAGGCGATGCGCTGGGTCACCATGAACATCTCCATCACCGTGATGTTGGCGGCAAGGGAGGTGTCCTTCACCATGGAGATCAGGTTGTTGGACAGGGAGGGGAAGGCCGTGCGCATGGCCTGGGGCAGCAGAATGCGGCGCATGATCTGCATATAGCTCATGCCCACGCAGCAGCCCGCCTCCAGCTGCCCCTTGGGCACGGATTCCAGGGCCGCCCGGATGGTCTCGGCGCAGTAGGCCCCCTCGTTGATGGAGAACACCAGCACCGCCGAGGGGAAGGGCTCCAGCAGGATGCCCAGGTTCGGCAGTCCGTAAAAAATCACATACAGCTGCACCAGCAGCGGGGTGCCCCGGACCACCCAGATGTAAAACCGGGCGATCTGCTTGAGCACCTTTACATTGGCAAACTGGACAATGGCCGTAACGACGGCAATGACCAGAGCCAGAGAGAAGGAGATCACCGTCAGGGGGATGGTCATGGTCAGCCCCGGCAGCAAAATCTTGGGGAAGGATTCCAGAAGAATCCGGAATAGTCGTTCGTTCAATGGGTTCTCCTTTGCTTAAAAGTGCTCTGCCAGATCGTGGTAGAATGCGTTCATTTCCTCTTCCGTATCAAATCGGCCAACGTA
>ENA-UPWU01001161-UPWU01001161.1-human-gut-metagenome-genome-assembly--contig:-NODE-1161-length-11123-cov-6.131179_pt1 | contig 11123 bp, 9 predicted proteins | sample MGYA00250058_ERZ773392 | MGnify/ENA primary metagenome ERZ773392 (study PRJEB29103, sample SAMN06112084) | human gut metagenome | biome: human gut; feature: ankylosing spondylitis patient; material... | reverse complement strand
GATTCCGAAACGAAGAGTGCCGGAACCATGGTCCGGTTTCCGATGATCTGCGCAGGCACATCCAGTGAGTAAGGCACATCGTTCACGTAGGCGGTCGTATTGTCGATTTGGATAGTCACAACCGCGTCGTTCAGCGTACCAGTCGCCGTTCTGGTGTCATTGTCCCACGTGACCTCCGCGCCCAGATACTCAAAAATCGCCCGCATGGGCACAAGCGTGCGGCCGCCCACCAGCTGCGGCGGCACATCGGTCTGCACCAACTCTGTGTCGACATACAGCTCGACTGCGTTGACAGACAGGCAGAGCAGTAGTGTGCAGGACAGCAGGCCAAACATCGCTTGACAAGGGCACACAGAGAAAAACAACTGAAAATGAGCTGCCAAGCCTTACACAATGCACCGCCTAACAGGACATAGGCGGTGTTTTTGTATGCAGACAGCGTTTTCTCTGTGTGCCGATATGGGCCAGCCGTGCGGCATGGCCTAAATTCTTGTCAAGGAGGTTATTCGTGTCATGGCAGAAGAAAACAAGCATCCCCCTACCACGGAGGAACAGGCTCCGCCTGAAATGCCGAGAAAGGCCCCAAAAATGGAGCAGGCCGAGATCCCTGATGTGGGCGGCGGCCCCGCTCCGTCCGCAAAGGTGATTGACCTTTCCGCGATGCGTTTCACGCCGGAAAAGGACGCTCCGCCGGACATTCCCAAGGAGCCGGAGGCCCCGCCCGTTTCCGTCACCGAGTACAGCAAGCGGGAATGGGAAAAGCCCATGCCAGAGCCGGAGAAGCCCAAGCCCAAACGGGGCCGCCCTGCAAAAGCCGAAAAAGCCACGCCCACCGAGCCGGGGGCCAAGAAAGAGGTAAAAGCGGAAAAGCCCCGCCGTGGCCGCCCGTCCAAGGCGGAAAAAGTGGCCCCGGAGCAGACCAAGCCGCCCAAGGCTGGCAAAACCCATGCAGCCCCCGAGGAAAAGGCAGCACCTCCGGCCCCGGAAGTGCCGCCTACACCCCGCGACGCTACCCGCGCCGAAAAAGAGGAAATCGTCTATCTTGACCTTTCCGACCTGCATCCGTTCAAGGATCATCCTTTCGGTGTCCGTGACGATGCGGAAATGAAATCTCTGGTGGAGAGCGTCCGCAACGGCGGCGTCAACCAGCCTGCGCTGGTGCGTCCCCGTGAGGGCGGCGGTTATGAGATCATCGCGGGCCACCGCCGCCAGATGGCCAGCCAGCTTGCCGGGTATCGCAATATGCCCTGTATCGTCCGCAATATGACGGATGACGAGGCCATTCTCGCTATGACGGATGACAACCTCCGTCAGCGCGAAACGATTTTGCCCAGTGAAAAGGCTATGTCCCTGAAAATGCAGTATGAGGCTATCAAGCATCAGGGAGCGCGTGGTGACAGCGCCGAGGCCGGAAAGCTCTCACTTGAAAGCGTGGGCCAGCGCAACGGCATGAGCGTGAAAACCGTACAGCGGTATATCTGGCTCAATGCTCTTGTGCCGGAATTTAAGCAGACGATGGATGATGGAAAGCTGTCTTTTACCCCGGCTGTGGAAATTTCCCGTGTGCGGCCCAAGCACCAGAAGTATATCGCCGTGTCCATTGAGGGCCAGCAGGCTTCGCCCTCCAAGGGTCAGGCAAAGCGGCTCCGTGAGCTGGACAAGGAAAACAAGCTCTCCCCGGACGTGATTGACGGTATTTTGTGTGAAGAAAAGAAAAAGGAGGATCGTGACGTGATTATTACTGGCGCTGAACTGGAAAAGTTTTTTGGCAAGGAGGCCACGCCCCGGCAGATGAAAGACCAGATCATGACGCTGCTGGAGGACTGGAAAGGGCGGCAGCCGCCCGAGCTTGCCAAGCCCGACAAGAAAATGGATATGGAAAAGTAACGACCTCTGGCCACCATGACCAGAATCAGCGTCATATAAATACGCCCGCATAGCATGACGCTATACGGACGCAAGCAAATAAATTTCTTGTTACATGATGTTTAGTTTCACTTTCGAGGCCGGACTGCTCCGATGGAGGGGCTACGCTTTTTTTAGCTGGTGCAGATCACGCGAACAATGAAATAATAAAATGAACACGGCAAAATAACCTCCCATCGGCTACCGTGTCCCTACAAGTCGTCATTGGTTTGTGTAGACGCAAAGAAACGGCGGCTCTGAAAATCAAAGCCGCCGTTTCAAATGGGCGTGTTGATAGGCTGCTGTACGACGGCTTTTTTTCTTTTGCCGTCGTGCGGCAGCTTGTTCCTTTTGCGCTTATCTTAACAAGCAATCCTCACAGAAATGTCACTGACACACGCTGTTTCGACAGAATAATGGGCTGAAATCTCACGAACCTGTGAGATTTGAAAAACCGGGAGAATAATCTCCCGGTTTTCATCGCAAATATTTAATTCTGCCGCAGTCTCTCTACAACGCTTTGCTTAACATTTTGCATGAAAGTTATGACGGGGGTTGCCAAGCAGACCAGCAAAACAATAGCTGCGACAACCAACAGAGAAATTACAGGATAGTGAAAAGCTGCATAAGGAACCATTCTTCTAAAGGCTGAGTATATTGGAATATATATCGCTGTTCCCAGTGTGGCAAGCAGTAGGAAAGAAATACTCCAATAATACCCGCCTTCCCAAAGCAATACATTTCTAATTTGCTTTTTCGTCATTCCTATACTTTCAAGTGTTGCAAATTCATGTTTCCGAGTATTTACACTAACAACCATTGTGTTAATGAAATTCATAATTCCTATCAGCAAAAATACAGCGGACAACCCTGCGGCTATAATCCTTGAGGTCAGCAAATATCCGGCCATTTCTTGCTGCTTTTCATATCGTGACAGAATCGTAATGCCCGGTGACGAAGCAGTAATGGATTGAAGCTGCTCCATAATCCCTTTGTCATAACTGCTATCAATCGTATCAAAAGCAATCCGAAAGATTTTGGTTTCTCCAGACAACTTCTCTATTGCCTGCTCACTGATATACAAATCAGGGGCAGTACCTCTCTCATTTCCTCGACCACTCTGAAAATCAGCGTCCAGAAAGCCAGTTGCCACTGTAAAGACCTGTTCCCCGGACTCACCGACAACGGTGATTGCTTGCCCTGGCTGAATCAATAGGTTTCCCTCATCATCCGTCATAGCGGACAAAACCACCAACTCTCCCTTTTCAAAGGCGGTTAAGTCAATAGGCTTATCAAGCGTTTTATTAAGTTCTTCGATATATCTGGAATCTATTCCGTAAACGCCGCTCCAAAAATTATCTGTATAGTTTTTTCGTGTTTCCGCATTTGAAAAATCAAGACCTGATACGCCATCCAAGGAATCAATATATTTCCCGAATACATTTTCGTCGTAAATGACATCCATAGTGGGCCACGGTGAAGCAGAATAAGTGACGCGCAGATTTTCAATTCCCTGCATTGTTTCAATTTGCTGCAACATTTCATCAGAGAGCAGGTTTCCTTCTTCGGAAATGCTGTAAGTCAATGCGAAATCACTTTCTCCCCATTGATTTACAAAATTGTCGGGACTTAGGCTTGATAGTAGACCAGCAGAAACCAAAAACAATATTAAGCCTAAAAATAAGGACGCAAAAGTAAGGAAAGCGCTTTTAGGGTTTCTAAAAATATTATCTCGTGCCATCCGAGATAATTTTGTTCTATGGCTCTTATGATCTCGGTAACTCCTTGTATTTGCCTCCGTATAGCGTGAAGCCGCAACAGGAGAAATACTTGCAGCTATTTTCGCTGGTTTCATGCTGCCGATGATTGCAGTAAAAAATGTGAAGATTGCGGCACCCGCAAAAATAATGGGGGAAAAGGACACTATCTCCCCAAGGTCTGTATCGCTTGAGTACATCATATTCATGGCAAACGGAACAAGTCCAAGCGAAACAATACCACCGACAATCAGGCCGCTGGGAATACCGATCACCGCCGTTCTGAATATTTGAGAACGCACGATCCGCTTGATTTGTCTTTTTGTCGTGCCTATCGTTTTAAGCTGTCCATAGAATTGTGTATCTCTTGAAATTGAGATATACAGAATGTTATAAATCAGCAAATAGCCGCTGATAATGATAAAGACGATAATAGCAGCCAGTGGAAGAACAATGGTGGTGGAATTGCTCTGAGCAATAGGTACAATTTCAAAGGACTGACTTTCTGTAAACGAAATCTTCCGTTTTAGTTTTTCACAGGATCGCAGGGCATTACTGTCATCAGAAAAAGAAATCATTGCGGTAGACACACTATCAAAGGGAAGCCCTGTTTGTGTTGCAAAAAGCTCCGAAACATAAGCGGCACCACGGTTGCCTGCACGTGAAGCCGAATAATCTGTGTAATAGCCCGACAAAACAAATTCATCGGAGATATATTGATAATCTGTTCCGAGTTGATAGGAAAGGGAAATATTCATCCCTATCTGTGGATCATCAATCCCCATTGCACGCAAAGCCCATGTAGGGAGCATAATTTCATTTTTTGCTTGCGGATAATCTCCGTGTATATCCGAAATTGTTGGTACACGGTGTTCTTGCCATTCTGTTTCGTCTATCCAAGTAATACTCAGCAGGGCATCGTCCATTCCAGATGTATCAATGCTGCCCAATCTCTGACTGACACCAACTACGGATACCAAGCTGGATCGGCTCAATTCTTCATATTGTTCTTCTGAGAGGCTTGTAATTGCCACATCCGCAGTCGTGCCCATCGCACGAATTTGCTGCATTTGATAGGTTTCAAAATAACTGCACCCCAAACTAAATACAGATGTAATCATAAAGGCGGTCAAGAATAATGCGATGGTAACGAAAACATTTCTCTGCTTATTAGCGCGGTAGCTTCTTTTGGCAAGACGATTGATTGTTGCCTGATTATTGTTCCCAAATAAAATATCATCCATCAATGTCACCCCCTGTCACTGTGCGATTTTTCCGTCCTCAATACGGATAATTCGGTCGGCAAGCTGGGCAATTTCATTGTTATGGGTAATCATTACAAGCGTTTGATGGAACTTCTGACTTGTAACTTTCAGCAAACCAAGAACATCACTACTTGTCCGGCTATCCAAATTGCCTGTCGGTTCATCTGCAAGTATAATAGCTGGTTTGGAAACAAGGGCGCGGGCAATCGCTACACGCTGCTGCTGGCCGCCGGACAGATTGTTAGGCATACTGTTCAGCTTCCCATCGAGAGCCAACATTTTCACGACTTCATCCATAAACCGCTTGTCCACGGTATCACCATCCAGCTCCACCGGCAGGACAATATTTTCATAGACATTCAGCACAGGAACAAGATTGTAATTCTGAAAGATAAACCCGATGTTACGTCTGCGGAAGATGGTAAGCTGTTCATCCTTGAGTTTCGATAATTCTTTCCCTTTTACTTTAATACTGCCGGAAGTTGGCGTATCTAACCCGCCCATCATGTTCAGCAAAGTAGACTTACCGCTGCCGGAAGTACCAACAATGGCAACAAATTCACCTTCCTCAATGGATAGGGTCACGCCATCCAATGCTTTTGTAATGTTCGGTTCGGTGCCGTAATATTTCTTCAAATCTGTCGTTTGTAATATGTTCATATAGAACACCACCCTTTCTTTTTGATGGCTCTATCATAAAAGGTAAACCTCACAGAAATGTCACGGGAAACAAAATACCTCTGTTTAATTAAATCTCAAATGTCATAGGCCTGTGACATTTTGTTTTTTAGCGTACTTAGTTTATTGTCGAGGCAGAAAGACGGAAAAAGTTGAACCCCTCCCAACCTCGGATGTTACCCGGATATAACCGCCTTGCAAGGTTACGATCTCACGAGCCAGATATAGACCAATACCAATTCCATCTACATCATGTACGATGTCCTCTCGATAGAAACGCTTGAAAATTGCTCCCTGATGCTGTTCTGAAATGCCAATGCCTGTATCTGCAATGTCGATTTTCACATACATTTCCCAACTTTCAACCGAAACACGGATTTGACCGCCCTCCGGCGTATATTTCACTGCATTGTCCAAAATATTGAACAGTGCTTCGCTTGTCCATTTTCTGTCATGGGAAACGACCAAGTTCTCCGGGCAGTCCACTTGAACATTGATCTGTTTTTTCTCGGCGTTCAGAAGAATACCTCCCAATGCGGCGGCAAGCGTGTCATAAAGCGGCTGGCTTTTCTTTTCCAGAGAAATAACACCTGTTTCCAAACGAGAGGTTTTAATCATAGCCTGCATGAGAAAATCCAGTTTATCAAGCTGGCTGGCCTGTGCCGTTAGAAACTCTTTTTGTTTTTGCACAGGGACTTCATTTTCAAGCAGAGTGCTGTTAATCATTTTCAAGTTCGCAATCGGGGTCTTGACCTGATGGGAGATGTCGGAAATCAGTTCTTGCAGGTCAGCCCGTTCTTGTGCAATGCCGTTCTTGTTTTCCTGCATGACTTCATATAAACGGTTCAGCCGATATTCAATTTTATAGAAAAGACTTTCTTCTTCCACAGTCTGTTTCGGCTGCATATTCCCGGATAACATATCATCCATTAAACTGCAAAAAGCATCGGAGAACATTGCCAGTTTGCGGCGAACCAGCACCATAAAACAAACAGCGCAAACCAGCACAAAAATGCCGAACAATAATACATACCAGACAGCGGTTATATTTTGGGTCAGCCCATACAAAGCTGCTGAAACCGTCCCCATTGCCACCAGCAGGAGAACAGCAAAAAAGATACAGGCTTTGTTGACGGAAAGTTTTCGCACATTCATTTCAGCACTCCTCCGATCCACATATAGCCCATACCATATACCGTTTTGATATACTGACGGTCAGGTGTTTCGATTTTGTTTCGTACCCGGCTGATCGCCGCAGTCAGAGCGTGTTCATCCACAAAATTTCCGTCTGCGTCCCACAGCTTTTCCAACAAGACTTGCCGGGTCAAAACAATCTGCGGATTTTTCATCAGGATTTTCAAAAGTCGATATTCCAGTGGGGTGAATGTAAGTGGCTTTCCTGATAGAGTAGCACTCATTTCTGAAAAATTGATGGTCAGTGTGCCATCCTCATAAGTATCACCACCATATTGTTTTGTCAGCCTACCCAGCACTACCGCTAATTTCTTTTGAAAGACGCTCATAGGGAAAGGTTTTGTCACATAATCCTCTGCGCCCAGTTCATACCCTTTGAGCATATCGCTTTCCATATCATTTGCGGTCAGAAAAATAATAACGGTATCAGGGCGACGCTCTTTTATTTCCCGGCAGAAGTCAAAACCGTTCCCGTCCGGCAAATTTACATCCAGCACAATCAGGTCATAGTCCTGCTTTGTCAAGAAACTACTGGCCACTGATTTTGTCAGTGCAGAATCAACCGTATAGCCCGCAGTATTCAAGTTATAGCATAAAGTATTATTCAAAAGCCGATCATCCTCGACTACTAAAATTCGCATGGTATCACACTCCTTCATTTTCAGTATAGCACCCAAATGTCACAGAAACCTCACAATATTTCTGATTTTATTTTAGATACCAACCTCTGATCTTCGGGACAAATTGTCCCAAAGTTATAGGTATTGGAAATGTCAAGAAATGTGCAGTCGGGAAATACCCAAAATCTGAAAAGCACGGTAATACAGCGCAGTTTTCCGAAGTGGAGCGTAGCGGAACGCAGGAAAACTGCGGCGGCATCGGATCAGGCTGCCGTCTGCGCCTGCGCCCACTCCCGGTACTTCGCAGGCGGCAGTCCCAGCGGGTTGCGCGTATAGATCCTAACGCGGTTGTAGTAGATAAAAACATAGCGGAAAATGATCGTTTTGACCTGTTCTCTCGGTAGCTTGTATGCCGCGATCTGGTAGATCTTCTCTTTTTTGAGCGTGGCGAAAAAACTTTCCATCCGTGCGTTGTCGAAGCAATGTCCGGTGCCGCTGAGACTTTGTATCATGCCGCAGCGAGACAGCTCGGAACGAAAGGCTAAGCTGGTGTATTGACTGCCGCGATCCGAGTGGAACACCGCTCCGCTCAGACTCGGATAGAGCCGCTCCAACTGCCGTACCGTATCAATGCACAGCTCCTTCTTCCTATTGTCCCGCATCTCGAGCGCGACGATCTCGCCGTTGAAGCAGTCCATGATCGGCGAAACATACAGCTTGCCGTCCGCGCACTGTACCTCGGTAATATCCGTGAGGAATTTTTCCAAAGGGCGCCGGGCGTTGAAGTCCCGCTTTAAAAGGTTTTCCTGCTCTTGCGCTTCTGTCGTGGCTTTCGTGATTCCATGCGGAATGCGTCTTTTATGGAGCCAGCCATTCTCTTTCATCACGCGATACACCGTTCTCCGGCTGACGTCGACGCCGTCCCGCTCAAGCGCGAGGCAGACGCGATTCACGCCGTAATTGCGGTTATCCGGATGCTCTTCGAGGATCTTTTTGACCTTTCCCGCAAGAAGCTGACGGCTGCTGTGCCTGCCCCTGTTTCGAAGCCACCGGTAATAACCGGACTCGCTCAGGTGCAGAACACGGCACATATCCTTTGCCGTGTAGACACCCTTGCGTTCGACTACGAACAGGTGCCGCTCACACGCTTTTACTTCTTGCGGTCTTGCGCGAAAAAACCGAGTGCGTCCTTGAGAATATTGTTCGCGGTCCGCAGCTCGGCATTTTCTCGCTCAAGCTCACGGATGCGGATCGTCTGCTCCTCTGCGCTCGGTGTCTTCGCGGGCGGTGTATTTCGGCGTATGCTGCGCCAATCCGCCAGCGTGTAGTACGCAATGCCGAGCTGCTGCGCGGCTTTCTTCACGCCAATCTCGTCTGACAGCTTCAGCGCTTCTTCCTTGAATTCTTTGCTGTAATGTTTCATTGCGATTCCCTCCATCTCTGTTCTTTCAGTTTAACAGATTTTTGGGGATTTTGCGACTGCACTTACAGGGTACTACTCCAAACCGGTACTGGATACCGAAAAGAGCCGAAGGCAACTTTGGCATCTTTTCATGCCCAAATTGTAGAACATTGTGGTATTATGGGATAGAAAAATATTTGAAAAAAATGTGTGAGATTTGAGTTCAAAAGTTGTGTATATAGGTGAAAGGGTAAATTTGAAAGTGAGGTGAACACTGATGGATGACGCAAATATAGTCCAGTTATACTGGGATAGGAATGAGCAGGCAATCCCCGCAACAGCAGACAAGTATGGAAGATACTGCACTTCGATTGCCAAAAACATATTGGGTAATAATGAAGATGCCGAGGAATGTGTGAACGATACATACTTGAACGCGTGGAACTCCATGCCACCGCATAGACCGAGCATTCTATCTACATTCCTTGGGAAAATAGTCCGCAACTTATCGTTTAACCGATACAAGCATAACACTGCCGACAAACGAGGTGGTGGAGAGTTGCCTGTAGTTTTGGAGGAACTTTCAGACCTGGTATCTGGCAAGGATGATGTTGAACAGGCATTTGACCAAAAGGAACTCACGAAAGCCATTGATACATTTCTGGATAGTCTTTCTCCAGAGAAAAGAAGTATTTTTATCAGCCGATACTGGTACACTGATAGCATTTCAGAAATTGCTGTCCGGAACGACATGAATGATGGGGCAATATCAATGACCCTTAACCGCCTCCGCCTTAAACTACACAACTACCTTTTAGAAAGGGGCTTTGAACTATGACTAACGAAAAACTGTATGAAGTCCTCGGCGATATCAATGAGAAATATGTCAGCGAGGCAAGGGTATATCAAAAAGCAAAGAAGCCCATCTGGGCTAAATGGGGAGCTATTGCAGCCTGTTTTGTAGCTGTAACCGTCTTAGGTGTGGGATTGTTTCAAAGTGGATTATTTGGCAGTCATACCGATATAGCCACATTGAATAACGGGGAAAAAATTGTTTTTGTGAAGTCTGATAATGTTGGCGGTTCTTTGGCTTTAGATGTAGATGTAACTACAAAGCCACTTACAGAAGATGAAACCTTAGCTTTATTTTCGGATTTACCTGTTACAGCCAATGCAATTTTTCTAAATAGCGATATAGACGCAGGCGGTTCACAAGAACTGATTTGATTTGAGGGACAAGTCGGAAATGTGAAAGTAATCATTTCAACATCAGATGTGCAGTTGCTTGATACTGTAATTGTTGGAACGGAGAAAGTCTCTGAAATCAACGGTATAAACATAGTCGCAGGATATTTTGTAACAGACCCGAACAGCCGAGGCGAGCAAAATGCTATTTACTATGCGACCTTTGAGATTGGCGATTGCAAGGGCAGGCTTGTCAAGCAACTCCTTACATTCATTATTGGTAATTTCGCTTACGGTAGTAAAGCAATCAACATAATGGGCGGTCTGTTTCTCAATGGAATGTTTGGACTCCATGTTCAGCTCCTGCGCCATTTGATCGCCATTGTAAGCAAAAAGATAATCGTACAGCGGCTTGTTGTTACCCGCAATAGAGCGTCCTATCGAAGTGGCGTGGGTGGTAAATATTGTAGCAATCTCAGGAACGGCAGTCTGCAAATAAAGTGCAGCCATGCCTGTCATCCACTCATGCGCCTGAAACACCACTTTATCCGTTTCCGTCAAATTATACCGATAGAAACTCTCCACCACCTTTCCGGTGGCATATGCAAACATGGAGGCTTCATCATAGTCACCGTATGCATGCAGGGAGTCCACTTGATAGTGTTCCCACATTTCCGTATAAATTTCATTCTTTTGTGCAAAGAAAGGTTGGAAATCAACCAGTATGACAATAGGCTCACCCGGAATATTCCAGCGGCCTACGCGGACAGAGAGGTTATCTTTTTCAATAGCATATTTTTTCCATGCGGCACAAAGGTTCTGGGACTCGATAAATAAAGGGTGACGGGGGTTCTTGACTGGAAAACTGCATTTTCCGGATTTATCGACAGCAACGTAATCTTATTCGTAGCAATGTTCATTGTCGGTGGTGCATTATTTGAAACCGGTATGGCAAACAAGATCGGAGGTGTAGTCACTTATTTTGCCAAAACGGAGCGACAGCTTATCATAGCCATTATGGTAATCGTAGGTCTGATGAGTGCGGTGCTTTCAAACACAGGAACAGCGGCAGTATTGATTCCGGTAGTCATCGGAATCGCAGCAAAATCAGGATATT
>ENA-UPWU01001160-UPWU01001160.1-human-gut-metagenome-genome-assembly--contig:-NODE-1160-length-11124-cov-4.183127_pt1 | contig 11124 bp, 8 predicted proteins | sample MGYA00250058_ERZ773392 | MGnify/ENA primary metagenome ERZ773392 (study PRJEB29103, sample SAMN06112084) | human gut metagenome | biome: human gut; feature: ankylosing spondylitis patient; material... | reverse complement strand
AGAAGTGTTTAGTAATAGATAAACGTCCTCATTTGGGAGGAAATCTTTATTGTGAAAATGTTGAGGGGATAAATGTGAAGTTTATCTACTCTTTTCAATAGTTCTAATTCATCAGTCCACTTGTATATATTCTGAGCTATAACTTGAGAACCAGTCAGTAATAAAATAGCTACCAAAACCCAAAAATTGTTCTTCAAAATATTCATCTTTTATTCGTTTTAGTTTAATGATTATTCTAGTAAATGAGGTCTCTCAGTAAACGTCTTCCATAGTAATTCACCAAACAAGGTATTTGCCCAAGCAAACCAACTTCTAGTAAATTTCTTTGGATCATCTTTATGAAAGGATTCATGTATAAAGCCCGTTCCACCATGTGTCTTTTGTAAAGTCTGTATACAATACTTGATTTCCTTATCATCATTGGACGTCAAAGCTTTCATTATAATGCTCATTGGCCATATCATATCAGTTCCAATATGATGCCCTCCAATACCTTCGGCTACAGTACCTTTAAAGAAAAATGAATTTCCTTTCGACCAAACAAACTTCCTTGTATTCTCATAAATAGGATCATGACGTTCTGTTCCACCCAAATAAGGAAGAGACAATAAATTGGGAACATTGGCATCATCACTTAAATAGGCTGAACCAAAACCATCAACTTCAAATGCATATATTTTACCGTACTGGGGATGATTGACTACAGCATATTCTTGCAAAGCCCGACGCACTTCATCACTCAATGCTATCAACTCATCCGCCAATCCATCATCGTTTGTTATCTTACGTATCATTTCCGAGGCCTGCATAAGACTAACAACAGCAAAGAAATTAGAGGGAATAAGAAATGGAAAAACGGTAGCATCATCACTAGGCCTGAAAGTAGAGCAAATCAATCCGACCGGATTTACTTTATAACCTACTCCCCCCATTGGAACAGCATCTATAGCCCATTCCGAAGTTCTGCGAAAGCTATAAGGACCATTATCTTTTTTTCTTTGTTGTTCCTTACACACTTTCAATATGACTTCTATTGATTTTTTCCATTGCGCATCAAATGGAGAGCTATCACCACTCTTCTTCCAATATCCATATGCCAAACGAATCGGATAACAAAGTGAATCCAACTCATATTTACGCTCATGAACACCAGGTTTCATTTCTGTATGATCACTTGCCCATCTCGTATATTTGGTATCATCATCATGAAAAGCATTAGCATACGGGTCTTTCAAAATAAATGTAACCTGCTTATTTATAACACCTGCTATCAAATTTTGCAATTTCTTATCTTCAGACATAAAATCCAAATACGGATATACTTGTGCTGAACTATCTCTCAACCACATAGCATCAATATCGCCAGTTATCACGTAAGTATCCGGACGCCCATTCTTTTCTGAATAAAAAACAGTAGTATCTAAAGTATTAGGAAAACAATTCTCAAACAGCCATCCCAATTCTTTATTCTTCACTTCTTTTTTGAAAGTAGCAATAGCCTTTTCAATTGCCGGGCTACTAAAATTTCTTTCAGAAAGTTCTTTCCGTACAATAGGAAAGGGAACAGAAGAATCCGCTATCCCCCCATTTACAGGGTTAGCAAATATTAAATTTTTATTAATTGCATATCCAGCTCCCAAAAGCCCTACTTTTTTTATGAAATTTCTTCTATTCATGACATTAAAATTATAGAAACATTATTGCACTTTAGTAAGATAAACAACAGAACCTCCATCCGATGCCAACGGCATCCTAATGATATCCTCTTTAGTCACCTTACGTATCTCTTTATTCAAATGATTTGCATTTTCATCTACATCTGAAGCATCTGTATAAATAATAGCCTCATAAATTCCATCTTCAAGAAAATCAAGCTTTAATTGTAAATCACGAGCTACACTATTATTAATAGTACCTACCCACCAATCTGTTCTGCTACGACGGGCCACAGTTACATGTTGATTAATTTCTGCCAGCGGTACATATATTTCATCCCATGTCCCTGGAACATTACATAACACTTCAAATCCAGGTTGACCTTCATAAGCCTCAGGAGTATCACATAAAGAAGTCAAATGGTTTTCTAAAACAATATACATAGCCAGCATATGACAACGAGTACTCATTACATACGGATTGACATACTGAATTTTAAATTTTGAACGTGGCAAAGCACGAAAACCACCTAAATGATAATCAGTAGCACCAGCAAGCATACGAGTAAACGGAATGGAGATATCATGATCTGCATTAACAGCATCGTCCCATTTACATACTTCATAATTGAGAGCTCCCTCACGCGTAAACTCATTTGGATAAGTCCGGATAAGTCCTGAAGGTTTACTGGAACCATGAAACTGGATAAACAAATGATGTTCGGCAGCACACTTCAATATATCTTCTTGTATACGTATCATTTCCTGATCATCACGTTCCATAAAATCAACCATAAGTCCCTTTACCCCCCATTTCTCATATAACTCAAAAGCTTCCTCTAGCTTTTTATACAATGGACGCCAATGTACCCAAAGATGTATCCCTACTCCTTTACTCCTTGCATATTCAACAATACGTGGCATATCTAAACATGGAATTGGTCTAGTAACATCAGCATTAGGACCTGCATGACCAAAATTAAAGTTATCATCGTAATACCACGGCGTTTCAGCATACCCATAAATACCATGAGCGTCCAAACCATTACGAGCTGCAAAATCAATATAATATTTATTCGTATCAAAATTATTACCAGGAGAGAAAGTACTGTCAGGAACAACATTACCATTCCACCAAGTAAATGTAGTACGGCATGGTTTAATCCATGATGTATCTTCCAGCTTACATGGTTCATTTAGACTAGTCAATATATTGGTTTCCAACAGAGCACCAATACGGTCAGCTATTGAAATTACACGCCATGGCGTATTATGCGGGAAAGTTTCGACTTCAACTTTAACCTTTTCCTGCCCAAGATGCGGAGACAATTTACCTATCAATTTATTTTCCTCCTTCATCAAATACATGCCTGCATAATCACGTATAGCAGCTTCCGTGATAGATACAAAGATTTTATTGCCAAATTCAAAAGTCACCGGCATCTCTATCAAACGCTGTTCGGTAATCTCGTTGTAAGCCACATGCTCATAAACACTTTCATGAGTATTTGCGTACCCAGGAAGATACATCAATAATGTCTTAGGATTACTACTCAGATTAAATTGTGTCTTCTCATCATACATTACATATGAATTCCATCCTTTTTGTTCAGGAAATTCATAACGAAAAGCGACCCCATCATTAAATACTCTTACAATCAAATTAATCCTACGATCCGTAGTTGGCTCCTGCAAAGGAATTACAGCCTCATTACAATGGTTCCGGGCAATACTCACCTTACCTACAAGTAGTTTATAAGTTTCATCAATAGATTTACGACGTACCTTACCAACTAAAAGATTACTGCAAAACTCTCCACTATCAAAGTCAAACCCCAACAAAGAATTCGTAATTATCGACTGCTTTTTATAATCAACTTCATAAGATAAATCTTCCGGAGTTACTTGCAATGAAAATCTAAGTTTTCTGTCAGGTGATGATACAGTAACTTTATGCTGTGCTGAAGTTATTATAGAACAGAAAAGAAACAGAAATAGAACAATCTTCTTTCTCATTTTTATAATACATTTTTAGGTATAGCTATCTTTGGCTTAATCCATTTGCCCAATATAATCTAACAAACGGATTAAGCCTACAGATTATAGTCCTTTAAATATCAATCTAATAACAATCAAGGAATGATGACAGTCTTCACATCCGCATAGTTATACCGCTTGGCACCTGCAATATCTTTATCAATACGTGCCCCAATACGGAGGTAATAAGTCCTACCGGCGGGAAGTTCTCCTTCAGTAGTTAAAGTAATCGTTTTTCCAATAATGTCCTTTACTTCTTCTCCACTTAGATGTTTGTCGTAACGATCATCAAAATTATTACTTCCAACATAAGGACTTGAACCATTAATAAATAAATACACATCTGACACAGCTTGTTGATAATCTGGATGAGTAGTGCCTCGAGTAATCTTAGCTTTAATTGTAATCTTATGACCATCAATCATTGGTTCGCCAATATATTCTACACGCAAAAACGGTTCTACCTCAAAGTTCAAGTCTACAGTACCCTTTATATCCATGCTCACACTTTCATCAGATATAATCTCACCATTAGAATTTTTCAATACCAAAGGAACGAATGCCCCTTCCGGCTCTATATTATAGTAACCTTTAAATATTTTGGTATTGTTAAACGTGCCATCCTGCTTAACTGTAAAATAGTAAGGAGTCGGGTTATCACTCCAACTATACTCCATAAGTTTGATACGAACTCCATTATTTCCCGTTTCTGTAAGAAAGGGAGTACCCGTTCCCTTATCAATAATAGTTCCCTTTAATGTTTCCTGAGGCTCTTCATAATTATCAAACTTCTGACAAGAAGTTCCAGCCAACATAATAAAGCTTACTGCTAACAAATAAATGATCTTTCTCATTGTTCTCAATTTTAGTAAATTAATAACCAGGATTTTGCACTAATCCATCGCTATTGATTATATTCACTGGTATATCCAAATAATACCAACGGGAATCCACTGTATAGCGGGTATTCTTTTCATCATACCCAGCATCAAAGAACCATTTACCGGCTTTATCCGCATAAAACGGCATCAAAATCCTATAAATTCTATTGTTCTGCTCTCTGTCTAAAGTACGCCAACGTTTCATATCCCACCAAGTTTTATTCTCAAACCCTAATTCTTTACGTCTCTCAGTACGAACAATTTCCATTGTTGTCTCTGCAACATTACCCAACAGTGTGGCACCAGCACGCTCACGAATCACATTGATACAAGTATAAGCATCCTCTTTATAACTTTCCCCTTGACCAGCTTCTGCTAATTCCATAGCAGCTTCAGCACGATTCAACAAAACTTCACCATATCGAAATTCAATCCACGATTGTGCCGACCGATTCAACACAACAAGTGAAGCCTCTAAATTAGGGTCCAAATACTTGCGTACAGAAAAACCAGAGATAGCACTAGCCTCATCATTGTAAAAACAACCGCTACGACCAGCAGGATTCATCATTTCTCCATTAGAAAGTTTATAAGGAGTTTGTTCACTGCCATTTGCACTAGTCACTATTAGATCTTTGCATTCTGTTGATTCATATTTAGCTAATGTCCCTTCTGGGATCAACGGAGAAATTCCACCATCTGTCGGACCAATATAAATGCCACGCCACATTTCCACCGCTTCCCCTTTAAACTGTTCCCCCGGGAGGATAACTGTTGCACGCAAACGTGGTTCTGCATCTTTAAACAAATCAGTCAAGTTATCATACAACATATATTTTCCATTTTCTGTAGTCTTGATATGGCCGTTTTCATCTTTAGGAAATCCATCAAACATCTCCACAAAGTCCAAAGTAGGACCTACAGCTGAGGAATAACCACCAACCATAAATTGACGAGGAATTGAAAAACAGTCATAGCTATGCGTAGAATTAGGATACAGATATTGACGAATCAAAATATTTTCGGGACTATTGTCATCAAAAAACATATTTACAAAATTCTGATACTGGGCCTCTTTATTATCTGCTACCCATTCCTTTTTATATAATGAAAAATGCCCTTCCAACATTTTTGCTGCATCATAAGCAGCTTTAAAATATTCAGTTGCCTTCGTAGCAGGAATTCCACACAATTGATAACCCGTATTCTTATCCACCAGCTCAATCTCATTATATTTTGCAATTGAACCAGCAAATAACATCGCTCTCGATTTTAGGGCAAGTGCAGCATATTTGGTTGCACGTCCTAATTCATTTGTCTCCGGAAGTAACTCGTATGCCATATCCAAATCGGCCTTGACCTGTTGGTAAACAGCATCTTCTGAAGAACGAGGTATTTTTAATTCTTCAATAGACTGGCCAGGATAATTCAAGACCTCATTAACAATAGGTACACCACCATAACGTTTTACCAAAGCAAAATAAACAAAAGCTCGGTTGAAATACATTTCTCCTTTCCAAGTATTCATATCTGATTCATGAAAATTCGACGCATACTGGGGAAGGGTTTCTAGAAAGTAGTTTATATCACGCAAGGAATTATAAGCATCCCCCCAATATTTAGTATTTTCACTTTGGGCCCCCTTACCTTGATTAGAACAGATGGCTTCACCATCCATTACACTCATCCCAGTCATTACGTAACCATTAAAGAAACCTCTTTCAGGAGAATAACGAAAATCCTCCATAGGCATTCCACTATACACACGGGCCAAATAACTGTTAATTCCATTTTGTGAACCAAATACATCTGTATTCTGGATAACATTCAACGGTGGAAGATCCAGGTCAATACACGCAGACATTCCGAAAAGGAGTGTCATACACAATATATTTTTCAATGTTTTCATACTTCTACTTATTAATTAAAATTTAACGTTTACACCAATTGAAAATGTTCTGTTTAACGGATACAAGTTACCCCAGGTATCATTACCAGAATGTTCCGGATCAAAGGGCACAGCCTTAATGGTAAATAAATTGTAGCCGTTTACATACAAACGCAAATTCTTGATTCCACTCCTTCCAAACCATTTTTGTGGGAATGTATACCCTAACTCAGCACTTTTCAAACGAACATAGCTTGAATTGTGTACATTATACGCCGACCATTCATTTGAGAGCGTACCAGTGTAAGCATACTCACCACTAATCCATTCCGTGTTCGGGTTATATGGATCTGCCGTAGGATCAACGGGATGCCATCTATCCATAAAGTAATCCAAAGCATTCGAATAATCATTACCCCACATCGGCTCACGCAATTGCTCTATATAACGATTGTATTGCATCGCTGCACCTTGGAACAGCAGATTCAAATCAAATCCTTTCCAATCTGCACCAATATTTAAACTAAAATTAATTAAGGGACGATTTTCATAACCAATAGGATGGACATCCAAATCAGAAATAATACCATCACCATTCCAATCTTGATATCTATAATCACCTGGCAATGTTCCGTATCCCGTAAAAATTGGACTATTCGCTATACTATTGTAGGAAGTATAACGACCTCCATCTCCATACCCCCAAACAATATTTTGATAACGGTCAGTCGAGTTGTTTCTCCAATTTTCATAAGAGTTACCAGACTCACCACGTTCGACATCTGTACTCTTTGTACGAGTATAAGAAAACAGTCCTTTTATGTTATAATTCAAATCCCCAATACGGTTATAGTGAGAAATTTCAAGGTCTATACCATGCGTAAAGTCTCCGTTCAAATTTTCTTGAGGTAAACCTGCTCCCACAACTGTAGGCAGGCTAGTAGCACGCGTAGCTAAAAGACCAGTACGGGAACGACTAAAATAGTCCGCAGAAATGCCCAACAATCCATTCCAGGCTTCTAAGTCAACACCGATATCAAATGTTTTGGCAATATACCAAGTAATATAGGGATTGGCAATCCCTTTATTAGCCACAGCATTGATATAGGAACCATTGAAAACATAGCCACCAGGACGGTCACTGGCACCACCACCTGCAGGATAAGTATATCCTGTTACAAACTGGTAGCTTGATGCACTGTCATCTCCCAACTTACCGTAAGATGCACGGAGTTTTGCATTATTGATAAAAGCCAAACCAGACTCTTTCCAGAATGCCTCTTCTGAGAAACGCCACCCTAATGAACCTGAAGGAAAGAAGCCCCATTGCGAACCAGCCCCAAATTTAGAAGAACCGTCATAACGGAAGCTGAACTCTGCCAAATACTTAGATTTATAATCGTAACCAAACTTACCCACTAAACCCATATTGGCTCTTTGATACAAATCATTGTCACCTGTATTCATATTACCTTGCTGATTTGCAGAATTTCCAGCAAACAAATAATCCAAATTCAATGACATCTCACGTCTTGCCCAGAAATTATCGCCATCGCGTCTCTGTCCTTCCAACAAAAGCAATCCACTTACATTATGTTTCTCAGCAAAAGTATGTGCATAATTTAATGAAACATGATACAACCAAGACTGTTTGGTAAAATGTTCACGAGTATTTGTTCCAGGGAACTGAAGCCTACGGGAATTATACGTTTCTGTTGCAGCATCATATTCATACTCATTGAATGTCTTCATTTGAATGCGATTATCTGCAATCTGATAATCATAGCTGAACATACCTTTCAACTGTAGACCCTGAATCCAAGGTATATCGTATGTTGCCTGAATGGAAGACTGGAACCACTTATTGTTATATGTTTTACTACCTACCTGATCGGCATCCATCATCGCTACCGGATTATCACCTTCAATCCAGCCATACATCAAATAATCCGGATTGTTATTCGCATAAATAGGTTGAGTAGCTGGTGCACGTTGCATTGCACGAATAATCCAGTCGGCATTTGTATAAGGTTGATCCTTTTGGTCCATGATTCCACTCATATTGAAATCCACAGTCAAACGGTCAGTTATCTTAGTGGAAATATTGGAACGAAGATTAAAGCGGTCGTAATCCAAACTTTCGCTACGCAAAAATGACTCCTGATACATATAACCCGCACTAAGATAATACTGTACCTTTTCATTACCACCACGGGCACTTAGAGTATGTTGAGTCTGGGGAGCTAACGGACGCATAACAGCATCATACCAATCAGTGCCTTGCTTAGTTCCATTACGATAAGCAGCAATCTCATCCAACGGATATACCAAGACCCCACCATTCACATTATGCATACTCTTTTCATTTTTCAACGTCATCCAGTCTGCAGCACTGACTGTCTTCACAGAACCAGATGGATTCTGCCAGCCTATATTTCCTGAATACTCCAGTTCTACATGGTCTTTGGTACCCTTCTTTGTCGTAATCAAAACAACTCCATTTGCGGCACGCACACCATAAATTGCAGCCGATGCATCTTTCAAAACAGAAATAGACTCAATATCATTAGGAGACAACCGAGTCATATTGTCACGAGGTACCCCATCAATAATAATCAAGGCATCCCCCATACCACGAATATCAAAATTGTTATTGAATGAACCCGGTTCAGCAGATTTCTGCATTACGCGAACACCTGAAATCTTACCAGTCAGCATGTTTTGAGTATTTTCATTTTTAGTTGAAATCAGCTCAGCTTCTTTAATGGAAGCTACAGCACCCGTCAATGTCACTTTTTTTTGTGTACCGTAACCTACTACTACAACCTCATCCAGCATCTGGGAGTCCTCCTTCATAACAATATTGACTTCCGTTTTATTTCCAATAGATACTACTTGAGCAGTGTACCCTATATAAGATACTTTTAAATGTGTAGCACCTTTAGGTATTTCCAATGAAAAATATCCATCAATATCTGTAATAGTACCATCAGTAGTACCATCTATCATCACTGAGGCACCAATAATGGGTTCATTATTAACATCAGTTACACGCCCTTTCAATTTGGGTGCCTCATTTGATAATCTTCCCTGCCTATTAATAGGTCTATAAACAGTAATACGCTTACCCTCTACCTCATATTTGAGACTTTTACCGGAAAACAGCATTTCCAGCACTTCTTCCACCGTTTTGTTCGTTGCATCGATGGAAACTTTCTCATTCATATTAACATCATTATTCCTTATTAAGAGAGAAAAACCAGATTGTTTCTCTATTTCCCTAAAGACTTGAGAAAGAGATACATTTTTCTGTTGTACAGTAATCCGGACGTCTTGATATTATACTTCTCTTAACAAACAGAACTCCCCTTCCACTCTGACCTGTATGTACAATATGATATAATCCGTTTTTTCTTTCCGAAAAAAACATATATACTGTATATACACACGTAATTAATGTTAATAAATGAATATAATTATTCTTATATAATTTTTCTAACCACAATCCATTACTTAATTGTACATCTGCATCTATTATCTGTGATAAATCATATTGCGTTTTTAATAAGTTGTTATATTCAAAGCTGTTCTTTTTATAAGTTCCCGCTGTTGCATATAATATTGCTGTCTGTCTTTTATCCTCAATTATCCCCTTGTAATTATCTATATACTTTGCCTGCTGCATTAACTTCTCTCTTGCCTGTTTAGCAGCTGCTGTCTTGTCAGAACTGTCACTGCCATTGATTTCATATTTCTGAAAATATTCCTGCCACGCTATCGTTGCCGCTTCCGTACTCAGTTTGCTATCTGACTTAACACCTTCAGCCGTATTAAGCATTTCTATATATGCATATGTTACCTGCAGGTCATCTGTTTTATCGCTGACAAGTATCAGCATATTAAACACTAATAAACATACTAACAGACCTATATATGTTTTTCCAACAATTCTTTTAAGCTCTGCCATAACATCCCTTCTCCCCGTAATTATTTTTAAAAAGCAGGATTAAACATTTTATATTTAACCCTGCTCTGTAACTATGATAAATTCTGATATATCTGTTTTATTGATGCAGTGCCACTATTCAGATAATCCATTTTATTTATTACTCCTACGCCTGTTGTTATCACCTTTTTATACGGTTTGCTATTAAGAGATTTTAAATTCTTATATACATCTGAATCACTATTGCTGCCCATAAGAATATATCTTTCGTCAATCCCATATACACAGATTCCTGATGCATCCGCAACAACAGAAGTATCCTCTGGATACTGCTCATAATATTTTTTTGCTTTTTCCAAAAATTCCTCATAATATTCCATTTCATATTGTTCAATTAAGCCTACAACTTTCGCTGCAAGATCTGCGAATCCGGTTGTAATTCCCGTGATATATGCCACAATTTGACGAACGATTAGCCGGCATTCCCGGAACAGCTTATGCTATAATAAAGCAAGAATTACAGTTCACCCCTTAAAGGTGAACTGTAATATGCCATGTCAGATAGGAGGTATAGATATCCATGGGGGAAGTCAGATTTATGATTTCCGAAGCCGCAAAAAAAGTGCATGTCGAATCTCATGTTCTACGCTACTGGGAAGAAGAGCTTGGACTTTCGATCGGCAGAACGGAAATGGGACATCGATATTATAACGAAGA
>ENA-UPWU01001157-UPWU01001157.1-human-gut-metagenome-genome-assembly--contig:-NODE-1157-length-11148-cov-7.659019_pt1 | contig 11148 bp, 10 predicted proteins | sample MGYA00250058_ERZ773392 | MGnify/ENA primary metagenome ERZ773392 (study PRJEB29103, sample SAMN06112084) | human gut metagenome | biome: human gut; feature: ankylosing spondylitis patient; material... | reverse complement strand
TAAAACCATCAAGGCGCTTGCCACACAAATTGATAGTTTCCCATACAAAAGTGTCATGAGTTCGATCATAAATTCCCTGTAATTCCAATTTTATCTCTTGAAGCCAATTTTGGAATTCAGGCACATCACTGATCAGTTCAAATGATGTTCCCTTACCGCCATCAAACGGATGAAACATCTTTTCTATTTCTTTTCGTGAATCTATAAGTTTAATTAAGTCTTTCTTCAATCATTCTACCCCCAACGCCTTAAACACTGCATCTTCCGCACTCTGATAAGGAATCAGCTGAAATGCACTCATCAAATCAGCTGGAACGCTTGCAAAATCAACAAATGAGGTACTTGGAATCAGCACCTTCTTTGCACCGCTATCCAGGCACACTTGAAGCGTGTTTGCAAGTTCATCCACCCTTATCATTGTGCCACTAATTGTTATATCTCCCAACACTGCCAAGTTGCTGACGACAGGCTTTCCAAGGGCAATCGAACAAAGTGCAATCAATGTTGGAAGTACCAATTTGTCTGTCATACCGATACCCTGCAAATCCTGATAATTGATGATATAATCCTTAGTCGAGGTGCTGATAGAGCCACTGATCCGATTGCCGTTGGCTTTCAAATAATTAAATGCCGTGTTCACAGCTTCCTTGCATTTGGAATCACTGCCTAAGCCAGTCCGTTCAATTTTGCCATTGCCCGGAAGCATCTGGCTTTCCAAACGGAATACACCAATCATACCACTTTTTCCTCTGGATACGGTATAAACCTGTCCCGGATTACACATTCCGTCCGGTATCAGCTTACCGCCACCCTGTTCTGGTACGGAAACATAATGTTCTGACATATCTTCTAAATCTATATAGGAGAAGTTCACATCATAAAACTCCATACCACCCAGCTTCTTCAATTGCTCCTTGACACGGCGACGCATTTCCAATGCAATCTGAATAATTTCTTCCAGTTCTTCTTTGGTAAACTCACCATTTGGGTACATCAACTTCAGATAACCGTCTATCATACGACGAACCGCAATTGTATCACGCTGATTCAGATTTCTCCCCAAGCGGAAGTAATGATCAAGTGCATCTCCATACTGCTCCTTGCGAAGCTCTCGGATGAACTCTGCCAAATAGTCACTGATAAAACCGTAATCATCGGTAAAATGCTCCGGTCTGAACTTCGGTATCTCCCATCCTGGAAGATAACAATGCATACGATCAAGAAATGCTGTATCTGTTCCCATTTCCTGTGGGAAAGGTGCAAACAGACTGGACGTTTTCAACAGCACGTCCACACTCTGATTGATATTTCCCACAAATACCATGGACGCAGTAGCAGCTTTTTCTTCTTTGCCACGGGCAAAAGATCCGGATGCCATGTAATCCTTCATAATCTGAATGCCATCTTTATCTTTAAACTTGATACCTGCCACTTCATCAAAGGCTACACAGTCCCATAAGCCGACCAGTCCGACCGTTTTGCGTCCCATATTGTAAAACAGGTTTGCAACCGTCGTCTGTCCACCGGAAATTAAAATACTGTTCGGTGAAATCTCTTTGTAAAGATGAGATTTACCGGTACTTCTCGGTCCCAACTCACAAAGATTAAAGTTATTTTCAACTAACGGAATCATACGGGTCAAAAGTAACCATTTCTCACGATATGTAAATTCATCTGGCTCCATGCCGATAGAACGAAGAAGAATATCCAGCCATTCATCTTTCGTAAAAGCCTTTCGTCCCTGCTTCAGTTCATCAATATCAATGTGCGGCATCTGGATCGGTGTCAGCTTACGGATACTGATTGGTGAAATATCTTTCTGCTTTTTCTGTTTGGAACGAAGCGGATTTCCATCAATGTCCTCAATACCAAAATTATTATCGCCTTCAACCTCATAATCCAGCTGAACAATACACCAGATACCGCCACAGAGCAGGCGATCAAATTTTTCTGGATATTCATCGGCAATCGGTACATTACCAACGCCCAAATTAGAAAACTCTGCAAAAAAGCAATCCTTTTTCATATCCAGTCGAACAGTCACCATATCAATGATTGTGTGACTGCCTTTTTTACGCAGCTGAGACAGAATTTTCTGTGATTCATCCGGGCGTACAAAGTTGTCAGCAAGAATACGCTTCACGTTCTGTACACCTTTATCTATAACAGTCTCATCATCTGAACTGCAATACTGTCCCAACAAGAACTCAAGAACATACACTGGGACATTCGCCCCTTCTTTAATTTTCTTTGTCAGGTCTTTCCGAACAATCTTACCGTCAAAGTTCTGACGGAGCTTGTTCTTTATTTCTTCGCGGGTACTTTCACCCTCTGCAAATTGCTCCATCTTTCTCTCCTCCTGCGGCATTAATTAAAAAAATCAAACTCGTCCACCGCAAAGGCGATGTCAATCTGAAATGGCTCCCGCTGTGGCATCTGTAATCCCTGTTCATCTGCAATTACCAGATAATAAGTAGCTGTATTGCTGTATTTTAGAGATTTTAGATTAAACTGACAACGGAAAGTTCTTTCTGCACCGTTATCGCTGGTCTTATCTGCAATAATCTTCTGAATATCACTAATCTGCTTGCCATCCTCATCTGTAAAATAAACCTGATAGATTGCAGCTTCACGATTTGTACTGACCGCATCTTTTTGATAGAAATTCAATGAAAAAATCATATTGCTAATCTTACGGTTTGCGGACAGTAAATTAACCGTTACCGGCTTAGTATCATATTTCTGTTTATTACGCTTGTATTCCATAGAATCATTACGGAGATAATGGTACTCAATCACTGGAACAACCATTTCCTGCAAACTGATACCACCATGCACAAAATTCATACCGCCGCCATTCATTTTGATACGAATACTTTCTCTCGGTGCAAATCCATCAAATTCCGTATTTCCACCCAGGAATTTTACAGGCATCAAGTAATCTGGTTGCACCCCCTTCTGCATAATTGCATATCTTCTGCCATACTCCACACATCGCTTGATACTTTCTTTTTTTGTAATGTCAGAGTTTGTTACATTCACATCAAAAAAGCCTCTTTTATCTACTTTGTCCTCTTCCTTCAAAGGACTGTATGTATAAAGAAATCCATGATCTGCCGTAATTAGAATATTCGTTCCGCCAAATTCATTTACAATGATACGCACAAGATTCTTTAATTCTGAAATTGCCTTGTCACACGCAGCAAAAACTGCAGTATCCGAAGTGTGGCTGGCTTCATCAATAGTATCGTGGTAAATATAGACCACATCCATACCTTTTACCAAAGCACTTCTTTCCGCTCGTTTCATAGCAATGATGTCATTATACTTTAAGGCCACGCTTGCTGAATCTTCTCTTTTCAGAACCTTGTCCCTATAAGTACTTGCCGTAGACTGTCCATCTGCCAAAACCGTCAAAATATCGTTCCAAACCTCTACTGTCAATTCTTTGTGCGGCAACAAAGCTGCCATACCAAACTTTGTAGTAGAAGGGAAGATGCTCTGCATACTGCTGATAGAAACCTTACTTTGCGTTTCTCGCTGAAGCTGATCTGCCATCGTAGCCGCTACTTCATAACGCATGGCATCTGAGATAATTACAAATACTTTCGTATCCGATGTTTGGATACGGGAACGGTAAAAATCCTCCTGTTGCGGTACTTCCAAAACTTTACCGTAAGTTGCCAGTTCATCCGCACATACATCCGACCAGTTGTTGCCCAATTCACCTAAGAACCAGTGCGTATAAAGTCCTTCCACCTTATCGACAACATGCTTGAACAAATCATCTAGCAGAATATTGGAAGTCTCCAAACTCTTTTGAAAACTAAGATGGAACAAACGATAATAAGTATCCATCTGATAGTAACTCTCTGTATATTCTTTCCAGATACTTTTCGCTTCTGCGGTATGGAATCCGGCAGAATGTTCCTTAAAGAAACTTTGCATATTCGCCACTTGCAAAATACCGTCATAAAAATTCTCAAACGGCTCATACCACGCACAGGTTCTCCGCTTTTCAACGGTGGAAGTAATCGTATCCACATCAATAATATGGTCGCTAATTTCTGTCATCAACTTTGTCAAAATCACTTCATTGATGCACGGGAAGCACTCGGTTCCTGCCAAATCGTCCACTGTCAGCTTTTCAAATCGCTGGTGCAGTCGGGCTTCATCTTCAACATATCGTGCAACATCATATAACTGCTGCATATCCTCGCTATGAAGCCATTCCGAAATAAAATCATAGCAGTATGCCTGATGCGGCATGGAAATAAATCCATCCAGTCCGGCAAGATATTCCTGCCTCATGGTACGGGTCGCTGCAGTTAAAAGCAGATTAATTGCCAACTGCCCAAGATCTGGTTCTTCCTCCACAAATCCACATCCCTGACGAACCATCGCCCAAAAAGCTGCGTCTGCATGATATTTTACAAAATCCTGATAAACCGTATTATTATTCAAATCCAGTCCCGCCTGGAACACACTACGGAGAATCATATTAGGCCGTGCATCTTTCAATCCACAGATTGCCGCCATGACAGCCATGTGTAACTGTGCCGGTGTTTCCGGAACTTTATTCTGCGTGCTGACTTTCAAACGACGGTCTTTCGCATTGAAATAAGCACGATAATTTTTAACCTGTTTTCTCATTGCCGGATTTGATATAAGTCCCATCTCATCCATCCAGATAGAAATCAGATCTGCCCGAAACTCTTCACTGTAAAGCTCCACATCCAGAAGCCAGTTATCATCTGGGCGGTTATAGACACACGGACTGTAAACCAGATAATTTGTGGTCAAATCATCTACTGAAAGCATTTTTTTTACAGAAAACGCATTATTTCCAGTCAGCGCAATCACCTTTGCATTTTCCAAAACCACTTCATCCAGCTTATCCTGAAATTCCTTATCTTCATCGTACCAGAAAATGATACGACGCTGATAAAACTCAGGCAGAGGTGCAGCAAATCTGCGATTTAAATCTTGTATTATTTTATCTGTATCCATGCTGCATTATCTCCCTTCCGTATTTTTTACATAAATAGTGCTTCGTGCCGCACCCTCTTTTCTCAAATAACCGTCCTTAACCATATTCAGCAAGACAGCTCTGGCTCTACGATGTTTTACATCTAAAATCTCTACTGTTTCAGCAGTAGTAATAGAGCCATTTTCCAATACATATTTATAGATTTGTTGTTCCCGTTCACTATCCGGTATTTTCTCAGTCGTATCTGGCACTTCGTTGCCACTATCCGGCATTTTTTTTATATTATCTGGCACTATTTCTGTTTTATCCGGCACTTTATTGCCACTATCCGGCATTTTACCAATAGTATCCGGCACTTTAATGGCGTTATTGAGGTCAACAGTGCCGTCAACCTGTCCTCGATAAATATTGATACGCAAATCAACTTCGCCACCAATAAACTCCGGCTCCCGCAGCCCGGCAGCTTTTACTTTATCAATAATTCTCGGAATACCGCTTCCCCAATGCTCGATCAGGTTCATGTAAGCAAACGCATGGGCAAGAGCTTCATTTCTGATTTTAGAATAGCCTTCTTTCATACGCTCCATCGTTTGTCCCATTGGCAGCTTTCCTGGAGAAGTAATTTCCAATCGGTTGTCATATACCGCTACCTGTATCGTACCATGATCCAGATAACTACGATGTACCATAGCATTTATAATCAACTCACGAATGGCATCCGGTGGAATCTCATAAACATCCTGGCGATAAATTCCCACAATAGCAGCGCCCAGATGAATATTTCTCAAGACAAACTGAAATGCTTCGTCTATCTGTTCCCAAAGCGGTCCGGTATATTCTCTACGATCAACAAATACCGCTTTCGTTGTCCCTTTGAACACGCCACATTGCGTTGCAACATGAAGTCCACCATTACCTGTCAAAATAGCAAACGCATTGGACGGATAATCTTTTCCATCACGCTCAATCAAAATACCCCAGGAACGCAGCTGCTGTCTACCGACATCTTTAATCGCTGCTTTCTGTTCCTCTGTACGGGCATTTTTAACAGCCTGTTCTTTCATAGCTTTACAAAGGACATCAATATCTTCATCTGTAACATTTAACCCAGTACATAAAGCCTGATCGTAGTAGCGGTTACTGCCCTCAAACAGCAGCTCCTTTACCATATACTCATCGGCAAGGCGGGTAGTTCCGGCAACACGGACATATACACCACCATCTCTACCAAGAGCTTTGATATAATATGGACGTTGTCTGCCCTCAGAAACCTCTACAACGATGACAGTCTTACCATCAACCGTCTGTAAAGTAATATCCGGGATGATTGCCGGTTCACAGCTGTCTGATACGGCATTGGCAATGGCATCCATTTTCTTGAACACATCTTCCTTGTCAAAGCCAACAACCTCTCTGGTTTTATCAGCAATTCCGAAAATGATTTTTCCTCCGGTTCCATTTGCAAAGGCAACCACAGACTTCATATATTTGATACTTTTCTCCGGCAGGTTCTCTTTAAACTCTACATTCTTTGATTCCCCTGCAAGAATTTCTTCTATGGTCATCATAACACCTCGCTCTCTTTGGCAGCCTTTACTGCCATATTTTTACTTAATTGATGAAGAAATTGAGCTCAGTGCTTTGCTTAAAGCATCTTCATCAGCCTGCTTTCTTCTCTCACATTCCCACATACCGAGTATCTGATAAATGCATTCTTTCACAACAGGAAAATACTCTCGGCATTCTTCTTCGCTTAACTCATGAATACCTTTGCTCAAGATTCCATAAATAGTTGCATTTTTGACCAGTATATCTGGAAGATATCCTTCCAACATCTTAATTTTTTCAGCTACTCTCGCCCGTTCAAACATCTCGTTATCAATCGCATCAGCCGCAGCTCCTTTTGCTTTGTAAACAAGTCCTTCAAGAATTCGTCTCAGATAAACATATGATCCAGCACCAACACCACTTGCAAAAAGTCCTATTGCAGTTCCAAGTTCCTTACGGTCTTCCTTAGAAATCACATGTTTATAAGCATCCAATTCCGGAAACGTCATATCTGCAACAGACGGATACTGCCCAATTTTCATCATATAATTATCTGTTGTCAGGACAATATAATCAAGATGATGTTCCTCATTCATGCTGCAAACAAATTGAAATACCAAAATCCTTGACACTTCTTCAATTTGTGATTCTTTCCACTTCCATACCGTATTTTGTTCTTCTATGTGTCCTCCAACCGTCGGTGTATTTTTAAGAATATACAACTGCTGAATTCTCCAAACTTCTTCTGAAAGTTTTTTTGAATAGCATTTATTATCCTTATCTTGAATATATATATAAGGCTTCATTGTAAAAACACGCTCTTCTTTACATTCTTTGCAATAAGCACTTATTCGAACTTTTCCATCAAGTAAAAGAATTAAATCTTCAATATTGTCTTCATCTATTTTCATTGACTTATAAAGCCCAGCTGTTTGCAAAAAATTTGCAAATACATTATCTTTTCCAGAAACTATATTTGATGGTATTGAATCAAAAAAATTATGTCTCACTTTATTTTCTCCTTTACTACCGCTTTTTCAGGCACTTTCTCCTCATATTCCTGTTTCAATTCCTCTGCCAAATACGCATCGCTCATGCAGTGCATATCAGAAACACCATCACGGATCAGCTGATAGACCTGGGAATGATAAAAGAAATCCAATGCCACATCCAGTGAAAGTCCCTGCTGTTTAGCAAAACATTCGATAACACGGCTATATTTTTTCTGAAGCAAAATCGGATTTGCTGTCATAGTGTTTCACTCCCTTCAAAATGCAACAGAGACAGTGCTTTCTCTGTGCGGAAACATATTTGCAGGTTCGGCTTTTCATAACGCAGGCGGTTGATAGCTTCCGTTTTATCAATCAGTCCGTCAAAGAACAGCTCCACGGTATTAAACACCTTATCGTTGGCAACACCACCCACAACAAAGTCATAATCCGTCGAATCTTTTCCGCTGCGACAGTTCAGAATGAAATCCAACCACTCTTCGGAATAAGAATCGAATTTCAGCGTTTTCAGTTCAGCTTCCCGCCTTTCATCATATTCATACCTGGAGATAATCCCATCTTTCCCACGGTGTTTGAACTTACCACACCACTTCGCCGCCTGTTCATACAACGGCGTGACATAGAAGCCACGCCCGAAGTCTACATTGGGGCGAGAATGAACCAAATCCGGCTTTGCAATTTCTAAGAAAGAACCATGATAGAGAATCATACTTCCACACCCCTTTCTTTCATCACGTCAAGAAGGTCATCAACGATATATTCCCGACTCTGGGTATGCAGCACTTCATATTCCGGCACGATGTAGCCGTGCAAAATATCACTCTGTTCAGTAAATGCCTGATAGACACGCTCTGCATCCACCCCCAGCTTTGCCGCTACATTTTCAATACAAAATACAGCAAACTCCAGCTCACTGGAATTTTTGATTTTTTCATCTATCATAATCTACAAGCCCTCCTTCGGAATCACTGTTCTCCATTTGAACGCTTTTCTCCGTGATATGTAAAGGTTTCATAAGTTATACCTTTTTCAGCTCTTTGTTCAGTAGTAATTCCAGTCTGATGATTTGAGCCTTCAGCACTTGAAAGTGGCGGAAGACCTTTTCCACTTTTAATATCATCCATTGTTTTATCTCTATTAGTCACTTTAAAATCCTCCTTTTCTTAATAACACAGCAACCACATACATCATTATTCCAACAATAATTGCAACCATTGCATTATCAAATGCCTTTTGTTTCTTTTGTACGATTGGACGAACTTCATTTACAATTCTTGTATATTTGTCAATCAACCATAATGCTGCTTGTGATTCTTTGTTTCGATATATGTTTTCATTTCTAATGTCTTCGCTTTTAAAAACGGCAATTTTTCTTCCTCTTAGTAAAAACAATAAGTATATTGTAGCTCCAACTATTACTATCAAACTACCACTAAGACACGTTAATTCAATGGATGTCAAAATCACTTCCCATATTTTCATATTACTTACACTGAATTTCGCCGGTGAAAAATCAAACGCTCCAAGCATAATTGTTAAAATAACGCCTGAAAATGCCAGAGCAATATTGATTTTTTCATATATCTTATTGTAATTATCCTGTATTCTCTGATAATCCTGAAAACAGCTATCTAAAAGGAAACATGCTGATGGATAATCTTCGCACTCACTTTGTACTGTATTCTCAACGTCATTGTTATCCATATATTTGTCCCCCTTACTTTATTTTAGCCAAAACATCCTGGAAAATTGCATAATTCTTCTTTACGCCATCGTCCAGATCAATAGAAATCATCTGGTCGGCAAGGTGATGAATCTTTTCCTCGTAGGTTCTGATTTCAGTATCCTGTGCCTGCAAAGTGGTCAGCTTTTTGTTCAGCTTAACACGCTCGCCGGTAGAAGCATTCGCAATACGCTGTTCCAAATCGGCAATAGCAGTACGATAACGAGCCTGCTGTTCATGTACATAATCGGTACGAATACGAGCAATGGTGTCCGGCTGATAGCGGTGCATATAAATCAGAGCCTTAAAGCCATTCTTCTTGCCGCTGTCAAACAGCCAGTAAATCGGACGTTTCTGATAAATCTTGCAATGGTCTTTGTAAAAATCATTTAGGAAATAATTCCGAATCACATCCTTCGTCTGACCTTTGCCTCCCAAAGCATCGGCAATGAATTTCAGGTTTTCATCCAGAGTATCTGCACCATAAACAGTTTTCACGAACTCCACAAACAAACCAACAATATCATCCTCAAAGTATTCATCATCGCAGATCGGAATAATGTTATCCTTATCCGCAGCGAAAGAAGTATACTTGCTTGCATCCCATTCGCCGCCTGCATAGGCAAGACCATCCACATCCAAAGAGTAACGACCAAACATACAGCCAACCGCATAGGAAATAAAAGAGCGAATATCTCTGCCGAGGTCAGCCTTACGGACAGTAATATCCTTATCCTCAACCTCCGGTGTCAACTCATCCTGCAATCCGTAAATGTCAATGAAAATACGATTCAATTCTTCCTCATTGGCTTTCAACTGGTTGAAACGATCATTACATTCAACCTGCCACTGGGCAAAGGCTTCTGCAATGGTAGGAGCTTTGCGAAGCAGTGGATGGTGCTGGAAATCCCATGATGTTTCAAAAGAATCCCAGTCCGTCTTAGCACACATCACGCAAAGAGATTCTTTCTGTTTAACCGTCTGATTAGCCAACACAACGTTATCAAGAGGAATGTTTCTTATATCTCGTACTTGATAGGAAAGGGATGGATTTAATACTTGTAAATAATACTCAGCTATACAACTATTAAGTAATGCCAACACTACATCATAATTGCTATCATCAATAATAAAAATTGAAGAACCTTGCTTATCATAGGTTGAGCCTTCTGGCAAGACTCTAAAACTTGCCTGAGAAGTCAATCCCCATGTTATTCCCTTCTTATACCAATATTCCTCTGGAATTATCTGCGATCCATGTCCTTTTTGATAATTTGTTCTTGCACTTTCACTCCAGTCAACAATTTCCAGTAAATTTCCATACCATTTTCGGAATCCACCACCTTTAGCATAAAAAATCCATTTTCTATCTACGCCTATTTCTTGCATAGGAACTTCCCAAAATTCTCTTAGATATAAATCATTATTTCCAGTGACATTTTGACTTGCTGAAACAGATACACCAAGAATTTTTCCCTTTTCAAAAGGTTTTACAGCTTCTTCTGGAATCCAATATGCTACTGGAGAACCTGGTAAAAGTTCAAATATATGTTTAGATGACTTGTAGAAATCATCTTTGCTCTGCTCCATCGCAATCTTCAAATATGTTACTTCTTTTTCTTGAGATGTATTTATACCAACCTCTCTTACATATTTAGCTATATAATTTGGAATATTAAGTGGAGTAAATACAAATGCTGCTGTTTGTACTGCTTCCCCACCTATTTCTTCAAAAGCATGAGCACCTAAATGAATCAAATTCACGATGCTATTATTATCCAAGAAATTTACTCGCATATTTTCAAAACGAGACAAAAAAGAACATGAATTATGAGCAATAATACTCACTGTGCCTTTAGCATTTTATAAGGTTGAAG
>ENA-UPWU01001143-UPWU01001143.1-human-gut-metagenome-genome-assembly--contig:-NODE-1143-length-11224-cov-7.597829_pt1 | contig 11224 bp, 10 predicted proteins | sample MGYA00250058_ERZ773392 | MGnify/ENA primary metagenome ERZ773392 (study PRJEB29103, sample SAMN06112084) | human gut metagenome | biome: human gut; feature: ankylosing spondylitis patient; material... | reverse complement strand
ATTATCTCTGTGAAAAAATTTGATTCTATCCTACAAACATGTCCAAAATGTAAAATAAAAGGCTCCTCATAGTCAGCAATTGCAATTCGGTTATATTTTTTATCTAATTTTTTCAAAATAAAAACATTACATATGGGAATATCATGTAAAGAACGATTTTTTAAATACAAATAAAACTTGTTACCATAAAATGTATTATACTCACACCCCATAGAAATAAAACTTATCTTCTTTGAAAATACAGTTAAATATAAAGTATATGCTGTCATAAACAACACACATACATTTGCAATCAATGATATTAAGTTCGAAATTTCTTGAAATAAAGCACTTTGTAAAATTCCCATATTATACTATACCTCTAATATTAAGCAATGGATCCGTTTCGCTTGAAATGCGCAGATTCATGTTTCCAATCATTAACTCCATTGCGGCTGTATCAGTATTTTTATTCATGTCAGTGGGAACCGAAATGGAATTCATCTCAATTTTTACAACTTCCTGATGAGACTGTTCATAAGTTGACAGCTGATTTTTCTCAGGAATATCTCCGCAGCCATTCTTGCGGAAACGCTTAACCCAGTTGTAAAAGGTGCCTGGATTAATGTCATTGTTTAAACACCACTGATAATCAGACAGTCCGCTTTTGCGACATTCCATGATCAGGCGGTATTGTTCTTCGCCTGGTACTCTTGGTGCTCTCATAGCTTTTACCTCATAATAATCAGAGTAAAATGCCAGCATCTAGCAAACATAAGTATAGTAAAATACTAGCATTTCCTGATACTTATTATGGGTTGATAATTAATTTGTTGCAATCCGTCGAATTATTTTGTGCTTACATTTAATTTATTCAGCCCTACTTCAACTTCTGTACCACCATATCAACATACTTCCTGCAGATATCCTCGCTCTCAGCCTCAACCATCACGCGAATAACAGGCTCGGTACCGGACTCACGCACCAGAATACGACCGGTGTCACCAAGCTCTGCTGTCACCTGCTCAATCGCTGCCTGTACATCCGGATTTGCAAGAGCCTCTGCCTTGTCGGCTACTCGCACGTTCTCAAGCACCTGTGGATAGATTGTGAGACCATCACAGAGTTCACTCAGCTTCTGCTTTCTGGCAAGCATGACCTCCATCATCTTAAGACTGGTAAGAATACCATCACCTGTAGATGCATACTTTGAAAAAATGATATGTCCGGACTGCTCACCACCGATACGGCAGCCGTTCTGCTGCATATATTCATACACATACTTGTCTCCAACAGCGGTCTTGGCATAGCCTATTCCAAGCTCATCGAATGCCTTGTACAGACCGAAATTGGACATAATTGTGGTCACAACAGTATTGGTAAGAAGCTTGTCCCTGTCCTTCATGTAGCGTCCGTATATGTAGAGAATATGATCACCTGTGATAACATTGCCCAGCTCATCTACACAAAGACAGCGATCCGCATCACCATCATAGGCAAAGCCAACATCAAGACCATTATCTACCACAAACTTCTGCAGTCCATCAATATGAGTAGAACCGGCATCATTATTGATATTGAAACCATTTGGCTGAGCATTGATCACGTAGCACTTGGCACCAAGCGCCTCAAAAATTGACTTTGCCATATTCCAGGAGCTTCCGTTGGCACAGTCGAGACCAACCTTCATACCCTTGAAGGAATACACTCCGAGCGAAATGAGGTAACCCATATAGCGATTACGGCCAGCCACATAATCAACAGTACAACCGATGGCATGCTTATGAGCAAAAGGAATATCCTCCCACTCCTGTCCAAAAAGACGAAGCTTTCCATCAATATAATCCTCCACAAGGAGAATAGTCTCCTCATCCATCTTCTCACCATTGCTATTGATGAGCTTGATGCCGTTGTCATAATACGGATTGTGGCTCGCAGAAATCATGATACCACAATCAAAATCATCTGTTCTGGCAACATAAGCCACAGAAGGTGTGGTGGTAACATGCAATAGATACGCGTCTGCTCCCGAAGCTGTCAGACCGGAAACCAGTGAATACTCGAACATATAGCTGGAGCGCCTGGTGTCCTTTCCTATCACGATTTTGGGAGGCTCATCAAACTGCTTCTGCTTCTTGATCTCACCATAATACCAACCTAAAAATCTGCCGATCTTGTAGGCATGTTCTGCTGTTAAATTTACGTTGGCTTCACCGCGGAAGCCGTCTGTACCGAAGTATTTTCCCATTTTTTGGTCTCCTTATGTATGATTCTTCTTATAAAACAAATTTATACCTACAAAAGTTATTTTAATAGATAAAGTCTACTGCGAACATATTTATATCAATTATCTTCATCGATTCTAAGTGTATTTTGCCAATTGTCACTGGCTCCTGTAGCTAAAGCACCTCTATACGCAGGATGTATTTCCCATGAATAACCTTTATCTCCAACATTAATCTCTAACAAATATGGCTTTTCATCATAATAGACACGTTCAATCTTACCAGACATATTTCTTTTTCTTCCAGTAATAAATCCAACTTTATATAAGAAATGAGCTATTTGATGAAAATCTGCCATTCCCATATTCTCTCTATCCGGTGTATACATATTAACTGATATATTATTCTGTATACCCTTTATTTTTTCATATAGCTCCTGCGTCGAATAAACATATCTCTCAACCTGTTTACTCTCCATTTCGGAACGAGTAGGCGCCATTGCCATTAGCAACTTATCTATTAAAGGCATTTGTTTCTTATACTCGTTAACTAAATCCTTGAAACGCTCTCCTGAATAATTTTCAAGTACTGCTAAAAAACACGATGCATCTATTTTATCCAATTTTTTGTTATATGCCTCTTCCGCTACACTATAACATAATTTAACCATATCTCTTGGTTTTCTACGTATCAAAGAATAAATAACTCTGTGAGTTGGTGCATCAGCCCAAACCTTGGTACTTCTATCAAATTTAGGCACAAATACAAGTTCCAAATACTTAGCAATGTTATATTGCAAATTAGATGGATCGTCTAAGATTGACTCGTCAAATTCTTCATTAAAATACGTACATATACGTTTTGCTAAGGCAATCATGATTTCCTGATTATTCCATTTGCATTTAATCAATGAACTTTCAAATTTATCTGAAAATTCTTCCAATCTAATCATTTCATACACGTCAGTACGCAATGCAATTCTTGCTGATACCCCTTTCATATCACTTGTCATATCACTCAATGATAGAAGTAAACTCTTAACCCTTTTTATATCAGATGCTTTACCTTGCCAATCCAAATCAAAATCATCTAAAAAAATGCGAATCTGTCTCTTCTTTAAAAATCTAGGCAAAATATGATGCTCTCCGCAAGTTAAGTCACCATCAATCTTTGCATAATTTTCATATATAGGCTTTAAAATCTGGGTGGCTCTAGATATAAAATCTCTTTCTTTATAACCATAATTGTAAGCCCATGAAACCGCCTTTTCACAATCATCACGCTTTATAAAATTCATATTAGACACAAGATTCATGATTATCATCTTGCTTATTGCCTTTTTCCACAAAGTTTTAAGGGAATACAAGTCATCATCTCGCAAAATGTCCGAATATAATTCAGACAAATCATCCAATCTAATCCAAATTGGAACTATATCACACTTCTCGCAGTCAATATATGCCATTTTCAATAATGCTGACTTACCAGTTCCCTTTTCTCCCATCACAATTTGCAATCCAATATCTGACATAACATCTTCATACTGAACTGTCTTATAATAATAAGAAGACAATCTTGAATCTTCTTCTTTGCCAGCATCTTCATGACCGAATAATTTTATTCTATTTTCCTTTTTAAAATTTTCATAGCAACTTTTCATAATCGCCCCACCTTCTATTAACATTTAAAGCAAGCTTTATGTATGTTTTAATAATTTTATAATTGGTTTTTCAAATAATTCATGAAGTATAATTGTAATTAACATACAAATCGCAAAAGAAACAATACTTTTAAAAATGTTTGATTCACAACCTGCAAATATAACTATTCTCTTAGTAAAACTCCATGTAAAAAACTGTTGCAAATGATTACCAGTCCTTTACTTATCTTATATCAAAGGTTCCCCTGCCAGCTGCAATATGCACTACTTCACCATCAATCATTTTACCTGCGTCGCTTACAAGTAACTTTGCAAGAGTAGCAACTTCATCCGGCATAACTAATCTTCCCATCCCATTTTCTTCAGATGTAATGCTATCTCCATCTTTAATGCCAATTAACCCAGTAGCCGTAGAGCCGGGAGCAATAGAATTAACGTTTATTCCATAAGGTATAAATATTTGTCCGAGTCCTTCCGTTAACCCTTTTAAGCCCCATTTAGAAATTCCATATGGAGACCATGCCGGTTCTGAGCCTCTAGATGATGATATGAGTAGAATGCTTCCTTTAATATTATTATCGATCATATATTTACCAACAGATTGACACGCAAAAAATACCCCTTTTAGATTGATATCCATCACTCTGTCAAACTCTTCCGGATTCATTGCCCAAAAATTAACATTTTCTGTATGCACTCCAGCGGAACTAATAAAAATATCAAGATGTCCATATTTTTCTGTCACCCTTCCTATAACATCTTTGAAAGTTTCCGGCCTCGAATAATTCATTATTACAGTATCTACACTGATATCTTTACTTATTTTGTCAAGTTTTTTCTCATTAGTTCCAGCAATTATTACAGAAGCACCCGATTCCATAAGCGACTTTGCAATTGACAAACCAATTCCCCCAGAACCACCTGAGATTAATACAACTTTTCCTTCGAATTCTTTAATCGCAGAAATTGGATGAGAAATAGGTAAATATTCCTTTTGTGCTAATATTTTTTTTATTTTTGATTTTAATCCCATTGTTTTTTCCCTTCATTACTCCATTGTATCCGCTTTAAAAGCTGCAAGCTGCTGTTTTATATCATTCTTTGCCCATCTTACAGGTGACAATCCTTGTATTAGCATTTTGATTTTTGTCTTAACTCCGAGTTCTGAATGAATTATGACTTTAATCAATCTTACTCGTATATTATGAATACAATCTTTATAAAGGACTTTATTTTGCGAAACAGAATTTGTTGCAACAATCAAAAATAGAATATATCCATAATTTTTCCAAATATGCCAATTGCAGGCGTTCTCTGTCCTTTTCGTCTTAATTACTCTATTTTCTTTAATATATTTTATATTTTCTAATGCATTTGTTCCCATCACAACATTGTAATGAGTCAATCCACTATTTTCATTATTTAAACGATAATTATAAATTTTTTTATGACCAACACCAACTCTATTTGAACACGATGCAGCCATTGCTGAAAAATATAACCCCTCACCTGACCATGGACGGTTAAAATCAATATGATTATCTTTTAATAAAGAAGTCTTATATATCTTATTCCACGGTCCAATAGGAATTTTAGGATAGATGATGCCACAAAATGCTTCTTCAGGGGTCCAAGTTTCTATCCTATCATGTTCTATCTGGTTTCTATCCCGTGTAGTAAAAATTTTATCCGTCATTGCCATGTCCGAACCCGTTTCATGTATTAAGTTCATAAGATATTCGACATAATCTTCTTCTAACCAATCATCTCCATCAATTACAAGTATATATTCACCTGTAGCTTCCGCAAGACCTACATTTCTGGCTTCACATGCTCCACCATTTTTTTTATGAATTACTCTTATTCTCTCATCCTTTTTTGCATACTCATCACAGATTAATCCGCTATTATCCGGAGAGCCATCATCCACAAGTAAAATTTCAAGATTTTTCCACGTTTGATTAATTATTGAATCCAATAACTTAGGTAAAAATCTTTCTGATTTATAAATTGCAACAATTGCAGTAACTTTTTCCATTATGTTTATTATGGTAATTAAAATACGAAATTACCATATCCTTTCCTTATACTCATATATTTAATCACATACTTTTTTCTCAATTTTCATTAGATTGCTCTACTGCTGTTTTTAAATATTTTTTACTATTTTTAATCTCATTATCAAGTTTAATCATACATTCACTATATATTATATTATCTATATCCACAATATTTTTAGACCTAAATGGAATCAATCTTCCCTCTAACCCGGTCAACTCCAATAAATTGATAACTCTTACATTTTGTGATGTAAATGCATCATCTTTAAAACGTTGAAACGTAAAAAACTGTTTATTGAAAATGATTGAAAAAACCGTAATATGAAATGAATCTGTAACAACATATTTGGCATTTTTTATTAGTCGTAGCATATCCTCCAATCCTGCATCTGCACAAATATCTGCAGATTGTAAATACGTCATTCCCTTATATGGAATTAAAATTAACCTACATGAATTTCTTTTTGCAAATTTTCTTGTTGCTTTTAAATGATTATATTCATCATTTAAGAAAAAAGCCAAAATATAATCTTGATCTTCTGTTTTTTCTAATTCAAAAATGCATTCCCATTCTTCTTTTGATAACAGAAAAGTTGGGTCTACAACAACTGTAGGTCTTCTACCTGTACATGCTTCTAACAAATCAGCCGCTTTATTTTCACGAACTGAAACATAATCAAATTTACTAATACTTCGCTTTATATCTGGAATTACTGTATCTGATATTGCATTAACTCCCATACTTGGTGCATATGCTATACGTCTTGTTGTAATTTCATCATAATCAGCAAAATAAAACCTATTATACCAATTAGGATTCCAAATTTGATCACTGCCACATATTAACAAATCATAGCTATTACAGATATTAATAAGTTCATTGAGATTTCTAACTTTTGATGTTAAAACACAATTTTTCTGTATTGCCACAGTTAGTTTATTATCACGTTCTTCTATCTCATTTCTATACTTATTTAATGCATATTTCACAATCCAATTTTTGGGCTGATATACAAGTTTTAAAGCATATTTTTTTACCAATTCCTTGGGCTGATATATTACTTTTCTAATCAATTTTTTTATTGTCTTCGTCTGTCTCAGATATGGTACTTCATAATTAATTATATTAACTTCATATCCCTGTTTTCTTAAATAATATTGAAGAGCTATAGCCTGAAGATTTGTTCCATAATTTGGTCCTGTAAACCATGTAATAATACCTATTTTTTTACTATTCATTCTGCTTTTCCTTCCTAAACACTATTTTTCCCCCTTTATTAAAAAGCAAAATTAAATCTTTACTATAAAGTATCATTATGATAACAAATATTGATATTTCAATTAAATATAATTGTATACTTCGTGTATCTAATAAAATAATCACTGATTGTATAATCAATAAAATGTAACTTAATAAATCTCTGCTAATATTAATTCTAATTTTAATAAACTTTTTTGAATGCCAATATCTAAATGCCCACACTTCAAAATAAGAAATAGCTGTAGCAATTGCAGCTCCTAACGCGCCCATATATGGGGTGAAAATCAAATTCAATATCAGATTAGTGACTGCACCATATATAGTAGACTTTGCAAAAGTTTTTGAATCTTTAACTGCCGCAAAAAATCCACCAATATATCCTGACATCGCACCAAATAAAATAGCTATAGTCAGCCATGGAACATACCTCCAAGCTACAAAAAAATCTTTCGCATAAAGAAATTTTGCAATAACTTTATCAAATACAATTATTCCCGAGCAAACAATCACCAACATACAATTATATGCTTTATATGTATTTGAAAAAAAGCCATGCTTATCTTCTGAATCAAAATCTTTTACTGCTGATAAAGTCCAAGCCTGATTGAATATAGATTGAAAAATATTTAAAATAGATGGAATTTTTGAAGCAACAGAATAGATACCATTTTCAGCAAGTCCACAAAAGAAAATAACTATATATCTGTCTGACGCATTATTTATCCACCATGCAATACTATTGGCAATTAATGGTCTGCTATAGTCCATCATTTCTTTTTTTTCTTTTTTATATGGATTTTTCATGTTAAAATCTCTAATAATATTCGACCTTAAAATCAAATATATAGATTGAATTATTGGTCCTATAATGTTAGCTAAAAAATATCCAGCCAATCCCCACTGAAGAACTACTAAAAAATAAACATTTAATAATATAGTGATTATGGAAGCCAAAAGACTTGATACCGAAAGGTCTGCAATTCTGTCTATACCTCTTACATACATCGTTATCATTCCCGACACTGACTGACATAAAAACATTAAAAAGAAATATATAGAATATTGTTTTATAATGGCACTAATTCCAAACGAATTATTAATTAATAACCCCACTAGTACAATCAGATTTGACAATATTAAATATTTAGAAGCAATGGTTACAATAGCCTTCCTGTTGTATTTTCTATCAATCGAAAACCGCATAACTGCTTCTTGAATATTTAATGTAAGAATTGGAAGTAAAACACCAATTGTAGTATTAAAAATGTCATAAGTTCCATATTCAGTTGTTGTCAAAATGTTTGTATATAATGGAACCAAAAAAAAGCCAAGAAATTTTGTAGCGAAATTACTCAGTGTCAAAAGCCCTATATTCTTTAATAAATATTTATACTTATTCATTTTAATACTCCATTTTATTACACCTCATACAGCCCATATACCTTCATAATCTCGTCACACCACACATTCAATCCAAAGTGTTCACGGATATAAGCTCGTTGCGTTTCCTTCTGTACTTTAATTATTTCACTTTGATTACTCTTAATTTCATAACAATACGTCAAAGCGTCAACCAAACTATCAACACTATCAGCCTTAACCCATTGAATTCCCGGAACACATCGAATCGAGTTCTGGCCCGGTATGTCCGAAGCAATTACCTGAGTATCACAATAAGCAGCCTCCACCACTGCATATCCAAATGCCTCAGATCGAGATGGTGAAATAAAGCAAAGAGCATAGTCATAAACAGTTGCAATGTCTTCCACCACATGCTCAACTACCGCATATTTATGCCAACTAGGGTAAAGTGCATCCAACCGTTTCTCAGCATCCTGTTCGTGATGAGTAAGTACCACTAAACGAACTGGAAGTTCTGACTCAATAACAGCATTAAGAGCTATATCAACCCCCTTACGCTCAAAATGAGTACCAAAAATTACTACATCACGCAAAGGATTCAAGTTAAGTGAATTGCACCTACTACCATCTAACCGACTCGTCGAAATAGCATTTCGAACCATATATGTTTGAGATTTCTTACCTCTAATTTGGCAAAGATCTTCATATACTGCATCACTCACACCAATCATCCTACATTTAGCAGTTGCATACTTATATAGCACCTGCTTAATATAAGCTTTACACTTTCTCATTAATGTCAGTCCTGAATGCCCTCTGCCAAAATCCACACGCATATGCTCTTGTGCAACAAACATACAATTTTCATTTTTTAGTTTCCTTGTAATAATCCCAATGTCCTTCCACGCCAAAAAATGCATATGAATAATTGTATATGAATCCTCTGTTTCACTTCTAACTATGTTTTTAAGTTCAACTGTCAAGGCATGTGGTTCAAAATCAACAGTATAAATCGCATGGTGTTCATCAAATTTTCCCCCTTCTTCCCAATTACAGAATGGTGCATTTTTGGGAAAAACATATAAAACAGTAATACCTCGTCTTATTAATTGTTTCTCCAATTCAGTTAAAGAAGCAATAAAATTGCCCGAATAAAATGCAGCATAATTAGCAACAAAAACTACTCTTGTCTTTCTATGTTTCAATTCATAATAGGATTTACTCATAATGTATGACAAACCTTTCCATATTATATTTATAATTTTTGCATAATCAAAAAATAATTATACTCTGTTTTTTCTATGGTTAGTGAAAAATATTTTTATCTTTCTTATACAAAATATAACTGTGCCCCAAATACCTCTTTCACTCATTGCTCTTCCTAATCGCTTTGGAATTGTGGCTATTCTAAAATACATTTGACCTTTATCTTCACCATATTTTTCTATATAAAATCTTCTTTTTTCTGACATTTTAATATCAAAGTCAGAACTCCAAGTAGCACCATACCAATGTATACTATGTGTATTATCTGTCATTACAATTTCTCCAGTTTTATAATTCAATGGACAGAAATACTCTGGTGGATAAATGGTGATTCCTGCTATGTTTTGAATCTTCTCATTTTTCTCATTATATCCATATCTTTTTAAAATGTTTGTAGTATAAACACATATCGTCGTTGTATCTATCTCGCCATGTTTAATAAAATGTAATCTATCATACAAATCTAAAAGTTCTTTATATAGCTGTAGACCAGGTTCTACGGCTATGCCTAGCCCAGGGTTAACAACTATCGAATCCCCCAAAATCTTATCTTTCTTATCAATTAATTTCACATCAGAAGGGACACTTGCTTCTTGTCCCATGAATCCACCTATATCTAATATATCATCAAATGACTTTATCACTTCAACATCAGTATCAAAATAAATGCCTCCATTATGATATAAAATCCAAAAACGCGCATAATCACTAACAAATGCCCACTTTTTTGATTCATATGCTTCTCTTACATATGCATTACAATTAAAATCAAAATTAGTTTCATTCCATTCTAAGATTGTATAATCTGGAAAAAATCTTTTCCAACTATTAATACATTTTTTAGCCGAATCAGGTAAGGGATTCCCCCCAAACCAACAATAATGGATTACTTTAGGAATCATAATTTTCCCCTTTCATATTTTTCTTTATTGCTATTTTATAAAAAAATGGATATATTGATTTATTCAGCGATATTAAAATTATTTTTACTTTATCATTTATTTTCATATATGGTGAGCAACAACATTTCACAACATTTTTTCTACATAATGAAACTATTCTTTTTTGAGTCTCCTTATACGTTTTTCTATCATAATTCATTATTTTAAATAATAAATTTGCATAACAGAAATCAACAAACAAAATTACAACAATGCACATAACTTTTAATATACTTAATATATATTTTTTCATTGTCTACGCCTCCTCTTCTTTTTTTACTTTTTTTCTTCCTTCGTACTGTTCTTCTTTTTCATTTGTTCACATCTCATCTCTTTTTTTTTTTTTTTTTTTTTAATGATACGGCGACCACCGAGATCTACACTCTTTCCTACACGACGCTCTTCCGATCTTGCAAAGAAGATGGGCTTTAAGGATTGTTATCCGGTGTCTGGCCAGACATATTCCCGTA
>ENA-UPWU01001137-UPWU01001137.1-human-gut-metagenome-genome-assembly--contig:-NODE-1137-length-11266-cov-4.752972_pt1 | contig 11266 bp, 6 predicted proteins | sample MGYA00250058_ERZ773392 | MGnify/ENA primary metagenome ERZ773392 (study PRJEB29103, sample SAMN06112084) | human gut metagenome | biome: human gut; feature: ankylosing spondylitis patient; material... | reverse complement strand
GCAAATATCACAAATAAATGCGACTGCGCTTGTACATTCTGTATACGCTCTCAGAAGGACGCTATAGGCAATGCGACGTCATCATAGCATACGTGCCATGAGATCATTGTAAAAGGACATGATTGCAAATACAGTATATGTGGGGACTGTCTTTCTATTGTATATTTTTCCAATGAAGATATGAAGATTTCGGGACGGATTGAGGAAGTAAAAGTTTCGAGGTGACTGCCTTGCAGAATAAATGGATGCGTTATCTGGATGGATATATAGATATCAGATTATATGGGGATTATGTGGAACGTTTATTCAATATGTGTCGTTCCCATGGGATAGAACTGTGGGATATTAAACGGGATGAAACGTCTATTTGCTGTAGTATGGCAGCGGAAGACTTTAGCAGAATGCATCCGTTAATGCGTAAAACAGGCACGAAAGTAAAAGTGCTCCATAAGAATGGGCTTTTATTTTATATTCCTTTTCTAAAAAAAAGGATTCTTTTTTTTATAGGCATATTTGCCTGTCTTTTTATGCTTAACTGGGTGACACAGTACATATGGGCGATTGAATATGTAGGTAATATGCAGATAAGTGATGATGAATTAACGGATTTTCTAAGAGAAGAAGGAATTCATTATGGAATGACTAAGGCATCTTTAAATTGTGAAGAGAAAGAAAAGCAGTTAAGGGCTGCATTTCCTGTCGTAACATGGACTTCGATTTACTTTGAGGGAACCAAATTATATGTGGAAGTGAAGGAGAACGAGAAAGTAACAAGCGGACATCAGCAGCCGCAGGGAATGGATATTGTGGCGTCAGAAGACGGAGTTATATCTTCAATCATTACGAGAAATGGTATTCCACAGGTAAAAGCTGGAGATACTGTGGAAAAGGGACAAATCTTGGTATCTGGTGCAGTTCCGGTGTATGATGACGGGCAGAATATAGTGAAATACCAGATCTATGAAGCCGATGCAGATATTACAATTCTGACAAAGACTCATTTTCATGATCAGGTGAAAGAAATTTATCCGGTGATGATTTATGACAGGAATAGCAGGAAAGGCTATTTCCTGGATATTCTCGGATGGTATATAGAAAGCCCCATGTTTATGGATAGTCAGCGAAGCTATGAGTCAGTATATGATAAGAGGCAGGTATCCATACTGGGAGAAATATATTTGCCGGTATTTTATGGAGTAGTCGATAAGAAACCATATCATATTCAGTATTGCAATTACGAACAGGAACAGATGCAGAATATTCTGACAGGGGCTTTTGAAAAATTTATTTTATGTTTACAAGAAAAAGGGGTACAAATTATTGAAAAAGATGTTAAAATGATTAAGAATAGGAATGGTATGGAGATTAATGCAGACCTTCTTGTTATAAAGCCTACAGGAGAGAAAACTGTATTACAGCAGGAAAATAGGCAGGAGGAGTAGATTTTGGAAGAATTTCATATTGGATTACAAATACCTACCGAACATATGCAGAATATATTCGGTAATTATGATTCATACATTAGACAGATAGAGGATGATCTACAGGTCGTGATCACAGACCGAAATGGGGAAGTGAGAATTGCCGGTGAGGAAGGTAACGTGAACAAGGCAGTAAAACTTCTGCAGGATCTGATAGAATTATCCAAAAGGGGTAATCAGATACAGGAACAGAATGTGTCTTATGCATTGGCACTGTCGAAAGAGGGAGAAGAAGACTCCATTCTTGAGATTGATGCAGACTGCATCTGCCATACAATTACAGGCAAGCCAATCAAACCAAAGACCATGGGGCAGAAGAAATATATTGATGCAATCAGGGATAAAATGATCGTATTTGGTCTTGGACCGGCTGGAACCGGTAAGACATATCTGGCGATGGCAATGGCAATTACGGCATTTAAGAATCATCAGGTCGAACGTATTATTCTGACACGTCCGGCGATAGAGGCAGGTGAGAAGCTGGGTTTCCTTCCGGGCGACCTGCAAAGTAAAGTAGACCCGTATCTGCGTCCGTTGTATGATGCCTTATATCAGATCATGGGAGCAGACAGCTTTCAGAAGAATATGGAAAAGGGGCTGATAGAGGTAGCACCTTTGGCATATATGAGGGGAAGAACGCTGGACAATGCCTATATTATTCTGGATGAAGCGCAGAATACGACTCCGGCACAGATGAAGATGTTCCTGACTCGAATCGGTTTCGGCTCCAAGGTCATTATTACCGGTGATGCCTCTCAGAAGGATTTGGCAGTGGGAACACAGTCCGGTCTGGATGTGGCACAGAAAGTATTGGGAAAAATCAGCGATATTGCGTTTATTCAGATGACAAGCCGTGATGTTGTAAGACATCCGCTTGTACAGAAAATTGTAAAAGCATATGAAACATACGAAGCAAATGAAGTGAAACATCAGAATCAGAATAAAGAGAAACGAAAGAATGCAGGGAGTTTCTATGCGAGAAAACCGAAATAGGAGTTAGACCATGAGAAAAGAAGAAGCAAAGTGGCAGAAGGTATTATGGATTGTATTCATGCTCCTTTTTTCAATCACAGCTACAGCGGTGGCTGCCTATATCTATGGTAATTCTCTGAGAGATATCTGTCTTCTGCTGATTGTAGTAACAGCAGGATGTGCAGGTGTGGTATTTGCACTGATTCAGTCGGATATCTGCGGGGTTCTGCATTATGATAATGGTGCTCATTATGTACGGTTTGTTGTTACTTTTATGATTGGTATTACAGCCGGCTGTTTATTGCCAATGCTCCCGGACAGTGGATGGGCATTTCCTGCAATTGCACTGGCATTAACGTTGTTTGCCAATACAGCCACAGGGTTAATGGCATATGCAGTAATTCTTGGGATCTGCATCTATTTTTCAAACGGAAGTGTATTGATTTTTCTGATGTATTTTCTCATAGGCTGTCTGTTTGCCATTCTGTTTGAACGTCTGGATGAAGATTATAAGACAGGTGTCCCAATCTTTGTGGCGATGATGATTTATTCAGTCATTATGCTGGCAAGAATTGTATTCAGAAGCTATGGAACCATAGAATTTGAAGCTTTTATGGTTCCTGTAATCAATCTTTTTATTACATTTCTTTTTGTACGTGCTGTTTTAAGATTCTACTGTGCAGTTGTGATAGACAGGGAGAAGGGACGTTTTCTTGAGATTAACGATCAGGAATTTGAATTGTTGAGCAAGTATAAAGGAGAGAATCCGCAGCTGTATTATAATGCAATCCATACGGCATATTTTGCTGAAAAGGCGGCAAGATTATTTCACATGGATGTGGATGTGGCAAAGAATGGTGGTTATTATCATAAGATTATTGCCAATGAATGTAAAAAAGAAGATAAATCACTGGAAGAGATATGCAGACTTTACCGGTTCCCTGATAAGGCAGTAAAGCTTTTACAGGAATATAATTATAAATCCGAATTTATCGTTATGAAGGAAACAGCAGTTGTCTATCTGGCAGATGCTGTGGTATCTTCTATCATGTATCTGCTTGAAAAGGATGAGAATAAGGAAGTTGATTTCGTGCAGCTTGCTACAGCAGTATTGAAACGTAAAATAGACAGTGGCGTATTGAATCACAGCAATATTTCCGTATCAGAGTTATGCGGTATGGAGAAATTATTTACAGGAGAGAAATTATATTATGACTTTTTGCGTAGAGAATGAAACTGAAAAGGAATTACCGTTTGATGTGGAAGAGGTTGCGGGCAAGGTAATGGAAGCAGCTCTGGAACAGGAAGGTTGTCCATACGAGGCATCCATAGAACTTCTTTTAACAGATAATGAAGGAATTCATGCCATGAACAGAGAATTTCGCAATATTGACCGTCCTACAGATGTGTTGTCTTTTCCTAATGTTGATTATGAAGCTCCGGCAGATTTTGAAGGAATAGAGGATTCTGTGGAAGATTATTTTGATCCGGAGACAGGGGAACTGTGTCTGGGCGATATTGTAATTTCGATTGACAAGGTATACGAACAGGCGCAGGAATATGGACATGCACCTTTGAGAGAATTTGCATTTCTGGTAGCACATAGTATGTTACATTTATTGGGGTACGATCATATGGAGCCTGATGAGGCTGAGGTTATGGAAGCAAAGCAGGAAGAGATTCTGACGAAACTGGGGATTACAAGATAATACGATTCATAAGACAACGCGGAGGAGTATATGAGGAAGAAATCGAATTTTATCGTACAGGGAGGAATACTTGCAGCAGCAGGTATTTTGTCACGAATCATAGGAATTGCAAGACGTTTTCCAATGGAACATATTATTGGGGATGTGGGAAACGGATACTATTCGGCAGCGTATGAAGTGTATGCAATGATGCTGATCATATCCTGCTACAGTCTGCCACTGGCAGTTTCCAAGGTGGTTTCTGCCAAGATTGGAAAGAGACAATACCGAAATGCAAACAGGGCTTTCCAGTGTGCTATGGCTTTTGCAGTGGCAGCAGGGGGACTGACATTTCTGATTGTAGAAGTATTTGGAGATGTTCTGGCAACGAATTTTATGCTGGAGCCTATGAGTGCAATGGCATTAAAGGTGCTGGGACCTGCTCTTTTAATTGTTTCCATTATGGGAGTATTCCGTGGATATTTTCAGGGACTTGGAACCATGATGCCCACTGCCGTATCACAGATTATTGAGCAGATTTTTGTATTGATTGCCAGTATAGCGGGTGCTTATGTGCTGTATCACAGGGGAGAAAAAGTAGGTGCATTGCTTCATAATGAGAATTATGCGCCTTCTTATGGTGCAGCAGGTGCGTCCTTGGGACCGGTAGTTGGTTCCCTGATTGGTCTGATATTCCTGCTGCTGGTATATTTCTCTTATCGAGGCAGATTCAAGGCACAGGTGAAGAGAGATACCAGTGGTACAGTAGATAGTTACAGTACTATATTCCGTTTGATCGTATTGACAATTCTTCCGGTGCTTTTAAGTACTACCGTATATAATATCAGTAATGTCATTGATATCCGTATTTATAACAGTGTCATGATCCAGAAGGGAATGGAAGATGTAAAGGCATATAACTGGGGTGTATATTCTGGTAAATACAGAGTACTCGTAAATGTACCGATTGCCCTTGCCAATGCCATGTGTTCCTCTATTGTGCCAGTTCTGACCGGGTTGGTCGTCAGAGAAGAGTATAGACAGGCAAAAGAGAAGATCAGCCAGGCAATGCGTTTTACCATGATCGTGGCAATTCCAAGTACAATTGGTATGTCTGTACTTGCAAGACCGATTATTACCATGTTGTTCCGTGGAGAGATAGATCTGGCAGTAAGCTTATTACATGTTGGTTCTATATCCATTATTTTCTATACCATGTCAACTCTGACCAATGGTGTATTACAGGGTATTAACAAAATGAAAATACCTGTAAGAAATGCATGTATTGCACTGGTAATTCATATTGTATTTTTATATGCAGCGTTGGAAATGGACATGGGAATCCAGGCGGTTGTATATGCTAATATTTTATTTGCAGTAATCGTATGTATTTTGAATCATCTGGCTATTCGCAAATATATTCGTTATCGCCAGGAGTTTATCAGAACGTTTGCAATACCCCTTGCATCTTCTGCAATTATGGGTGTAGTTGTTGGACTGATTTACTGGCTGCTTAGTAAGGCGCTTTCAGGCATGGGTAAAGCTTTATCAAGTTTCCTTATTGTAATGATATGCATTGTGATAGGTGCTGTTGCCCCTACCGGCGACCAGCCTCAGGCGATAAAGGAGCTGACCGACGGCATACTCCGCGGCGACAAGGAGCAGACCCTGCTCGGCGTTACCGGTTCCGGCAAGACCTTCACGATGGCGAACATCATCGCGAACTGCAACCGTCCAACGCTGGTTCTGGCGCATAATAAGACGCTCGCGGCGCAGCTCTGTTCCGAGTTCCGCGAGTTCTTCCCGAACAACGCCGTGGAGTACTTCGTGTCATATTACGACTACTACCAGCCGGAGGCGTACATTCCCTCCACCGACGCATACATTGAAAAGGACAGCGCGATAAACGACGAAATAGACCGCCTGCGGCACTCCGCGACCATGGCGCTTGCCGAGCGGCGGGACGTTATCATCGTGGCTTCCGTTTCGTGTATATATTCCCTGGGCAGCCCGGAGGACTACCGCAGCAATACGCTGTCCCTCCGCGAAGGTCAGGAGATAAGCCGCGAGGACGTTATAAAGCGCCTTGTCGAGATACAGTACGAGCGCAACGAGCTTTCGTTCACTCGAAACAAGTTCCGCGCCAAGGGCGACACGCTTGAGATATTCCCCGCCGGCGGAACAAACGAGACCGCGATACGCGTGGAGTTCTTCGGCGATGAGATCGACCGTATCAGCGAGTTTGACGCGCTGACCGGACAGGTGCGCTCCACGCTCAAGCACGTTATGATATTCCCGGCTTCGCATTACATCGTAGGTCACGAGCGGCTCCACGACGCGCTCCAGGAGATAACCCGCGAAATGGAGGAGCGCGTGAAGTACTTCACGGAAAACAACAAGCTCATCGAAGCTCAGCGTATCGAACAGCGCACCCGCTACGACATGGAAATGCTCGGAGAAATAGGCACCTGCAAAGGCGTTGAGAACTACTCACGTATACTCGCAGGACGCGCCCCCGGCTCCACGCCGATAACGCTCATCGACCACTTCCCCAAGGATTTCCTGCTGTTCGTGGACGAGAGCCACGTTACGCTCCCGCAGGTCCGCGGAATGTACGGCGGCGACTTCGCCCGCAAGAAGAACCTGGTGGATTACGGATTCCGCCTGCCCTCCGCGTACGACAACCGCCCGATGAATTTCGACGAGTTCTACTCAAAGGTAGGACAGGCGGTGTTCGTTTCCGCGACACCGGGCGACTTTGAGAAGGAGCATTCCACCCAGATAGTTGAGCAGGTCATCAGACCCACCGGGCTGCTTGATCCGGAGGTAATTGTAAAGCCGACGGAGGGTCAGATCGAAGATCTGATCTCCGAGATAAACACCCGCGTTGCGAAGAAACAGCGCGTGCTCGTCACCACGCTCACGAAGAAGATGGCGGAGGATCTCACAGATTACTTCACCAAGCTGGATATCAAGGTGCGCTACATGCACCACGACGTCGACACGATAGAGCGAATGGAGCTTATCCGCGACCTGCGCGCCGGGGAATTCGACGTGCTTGTCGGAATAAACCTGCTGCGCGAGGGTCTGGATATTCCGGAGGTGTCCCTCGTTGCGATACTCGACGCGGACAAGGAAGGCTTCCTGAGAAGCGAGACTTCCCTCGTGCAGACAATAGGCAGAGCCGCGCGAAACGCCGAGGGCGTTGTAATAATGTACGCCGACAGCGTGACCGAATCCATGGAGCGCGCGATAACCGAGACCCAGCGCCGCCGCGAGATACAGCAGAGATACAACGCCGAGCACGGAATAACCCCAAAAACGATAATCAAGGATATCCGCGACGTGCTCGAGATAACGAAGAAATCCGACGGCACATCGAAGCACGGAAAGCCGGCGAAGCAGCTCACGAAGCGCGAGCGCGAGGCGCTGACAGCTCGGTACACCGCCGAGATGAAAAAGGCGGCGAAAATGCTTGATTTCGAGCATGCTGCGTTCCTGCGCGATAAGATAAAGGAACTGCAATAAGCAGAAAGGAACAAAAGAGTAGCGACAATGGCAAAGAACGATAAAATAATAATCCGTGGTGCCCGCGAACACAACCTGAAAAATATAGACCTCACTATCCCGAGGGATTCCCTGGTGGTAATGACCGGACTTTCCGGCAGCGGTAAGAGTTCTCTGGCGTTCGACACGATTTTCGCGGACGGTCAGCGGCGGTATATGGAGAGCCTTTCCTCCTACGCGAGAATGTTCCTCGGGCAGATGGAAAAGCCCGATGTAGACACTATCGAGGGACTTTCCCCGGCGATATCCATTGACCAGAAGACCACCTCGAAGAACCCGCGCTCTACAGTTGGCACCGTCACCGAGATATACGACTACCTGCGACTGATGTACGCCCGGATAGGCGTTCCGCACTGCCCTGTCTGTGGCAGAGAGATAAAGCAGCAGACCGTCGATGAGATCGTCGATAAGGTGCTGGAGCTTCCCGAGCGCACCAAATTTCAGGTGCTTGCCCCGGTTGTCCGCGGACGCAAGGGCGAACATCAGAAGGAGTTCGAAGCCGCGCGGAAATCCGGATTTTCAAGAGTACGCGCAGACGGCATCGCATACGACCTCAACGAGAAGATCACGCTTGAAAAGAACAAGAAGCACTCCATCGAGATAGTCGTGGACCGCCTTGTAATGAAGGACGGAATAAAATCCCGCCTCACAGAGAGTATCGAAACAGCCGGCACCCTCACCGGCGGGTTAGTTTACATCGACGTCATCGACGGCGAGGAACTGCACTTCTCCCAGAGCTACGCCTGCCCGGAGCACGGCGTATCCATCGAGGATCTTTCTCCGAGAATGTTCTCGTTCAACAACCCATACGGAGCCTGCCCGAAATGCACCGGCATAGGCAGCTCACTTCGGGTAGACCCCGACCTCATCATGCCAAACGCCGGACTTTCCATCAGGAACGGCGCCATAAAGGCTTCCGGCTGGAATTATGCCGAAGGCACCATAGCCGCAATGTATATCGACGCCCTCGCCGAAAAGCACGGATTCTCGGTCGATCAGCCGGTGTCCGAGCTGTCCGATGAAGCGGTAAACGAGATAATGTACGGTACCCACGGCGAGAAGATACTGATAAAGCGCCCGAAACAGCAGGGCGGAGGTCAGTTCTATACCGATTTCGAAGGTATCGCAGCCAACCTGGAGCGCCGCTACGCCGAAACGAACAGCCAGTATTCCCGGGACACTATCGAGGAATTCATGAGCGAGGTAGAGTGCCCGGAGTGCCACGGCGAGCGTCTTAACAAAGCGGCTCTGTCGGTAACTGTCGGCGGCAGGAATATCATGGAGTTCTGCCGCATGTCCGTCACCGAAGCGCTGAACTTCGTGAACGGCCTGAAGCTTACTCCGCGCGAAGCGATGATAGCCAAGCAGATACTCAAGGAGATAAAATCCCGCCTGGGCTTTCTCCAGAGCGTAGGCCTGGAATACCTGACGCTTGCCCGTTCAGCAGGGACCCTCTCCGGCGGCGAGAGCCAGCGCATACGCCTTGCAACGCAAATAGGAAGCTCCCTTACCGGCGTGCTTTATATCCTGGACGAGCCGTCCATCGGACTTCACCAGCGCGACAACGATAAGCTGATAGCAACGCTGAGAAGGCTGCGCGACCTCGGAAACACGCTGATAGTAGTCGAGCACGACGAGGACACCATGCGCGCCGCCGACTGGATAGTCGACATCGGCCCCGGCGCGGGAGTCCACGGCGGCGAGGTCATCTACAGCGGCGAAGTCAGCGGGCTGCTGAAATGCAAGGATTCCATCACCGGACAGTACCTTTCCGGAAAGCTGAAGATACCTGTGCCGGAAAAGCGCCGTAAGCCGTCGGATAAGTGGCTGCACGTTATCGGAGCGGCTGAAAACAACCTCCGCAATATCAACGTAGACGTGCCGCTCGGTATATTCACCTGCGTTACCGGAGTCTCCGGAAGCGGCAAAAGCTCTCTTGTCAACGAGATAATCTACAAGCACCTCGTTGCAAAGCTGAACCGAGCACGCACCCGCCCGGGCAGGTTCACCGATATGACAGGCTCCGAATACCTCGACAAGGTGATAATGATAGACCAGTCGCCGATAGGGCGCACCCCGCGGAGCAATCCCGCGACCTACACCGGCGTGTTCAACGATATCCGCGACCTGTTCTCCCAGACAAACGAAGCGAAGGCGAAGGGCTACGGACCGGGGAGATTCTCGTTCAACATCAAGGGCGGCCGCTGCGAGGCGTGCGAAGGCGACGGAATCATCAAGATAGAAATGCACTTCCTGCCGGACGTGTTCGTACCCTGCGAGGTCTGCAAGGGGCACCGCTACAACCGCGAGACCCTGGAGGTACGCTACAAGGGAAAGAACATCTTCGAGGTACTCGACATGACCGTCTCCGAGGGCGTGGAGTTCTTCGCGAATATTCCGAAGATATACAACAAGCTCAAGACCCTCGAGGAAGTCGGGCTGGGATATATCAAGATAGGTCAGAGCAGCACGACGCTTTCCGGCGGCGAAGCTCAGCGAATAAAGCTTGCGGCGGAGCTTGCAAAGCGCTCCACCGGAAAGACGATATATATTCTTGACGAGCCGACCACGGGACTTCACACTGCTGACGTCCGCAAGCTCATTGAGATACTCCAGAAGCTGACCGACGGCGGAAACACCGTGCTGGTTATCGAGCACAACCTCGACGTGATAAAGACCGCGGATTACCTCATTGACATGGGGCCCGAAGGCGGCAGCGGCGGAGGAACCGTCATTGCGTCCGGAACCCCCGAGGAGGTCGCGGCAAACCCGGTAAGCTACACCGGCGCGTACCTCAAGAAACTCTTATAAAACAAGATCCCTCTCCAGCCCGGAGAGGGATTTTTAAGCTAATTCTGTCAGGAATCATGCAAGTTCGCTCATCACGATATTCTTTATCCGTCTGACGAGGCCGCCGGTTCTTCCAACGCCCGCCTGCTGCGTACCGAAAAGCAGCGTGATACCGTGGGCAGGCTCATTTGAGAAGAACGTACCGAGCCAGCCGTCCCAGCCGTACTCTCCCCTTGTCGCAAACAGCGTAGTCATGCTCTCATCGTCGCACACGCGCATAAGGTTGCCGTAGGTGTAGCCGCGCATCCAGCCCCAGCCGTCCTCAAGCTGATGTTTCTGGTTCGGCTTGAGACCTCCGTGGGTCAGGAACCAGACGGACTCCGGCTTTAATACCTGCCTGCCATTAAAGCTGCCTTTGTTCATCAGCATTCCGGCAAATTTTGCGTAGTCGTCCAGCGTGGAGCAAAGCCCCGCGCCTCCGGACTGAAACGACGGAATAATATCGCGGTCGTAAGCCAGACCGAGGTGATTCGTGCGAAGCTCGTACAGCCCGTTTTCGGAATAATCGTACACCTTAGCCAGCCGCTTGGACTTTTCCGCAGGCACCCAGAAGTCGGTGGCCTTCATACCCAGCGGCTGGAAAAACTCAGAAATGAGATAGTCCCGGAAGCTAATTCCGCTGACTTTCTCGATCACCGCGCCTAGGACGTCAGCAGAAGCGCCGTACATGAACCTTTCGCCAGGCTCAAAGCAAAGCTCTCCCTCAGA
>ENA-UPWU01001133-UPWU01001133.1-human-gut-metagenome-genome-assembly--contig:-NODE-1133-length-11283-cov-5.122077_pt1 | contig 11283 bp, 8 predicted proteins | sample MGYA00250058_ERZ773392 | MGnify/ENA primary metagenome ERZ773392 (study PRJEB29103, sample SAMN06112084) | human gut metagenome | biome: human gut; feature: ankylosing spondylitis patient; material... | reverse complement strand
CTGCAAATGACGGCTTGTATGGCTTTTACGCAAAGCTCGGATATGCTTTGAACTGCACCGTAAAAAGCCGTGAAATTTCAAGGCAAACGCTTGAAAGTTTTGCAGAGAAGGGCTTGAATATCGGCTGTTCAAAAGAAAATTCTTTCATATATAATGAGAATTTTTTTGAATTTGCAAAGTCCTATTATGAGATTTACGGCTCAAAGGTGATCAATAAGAATGACTGCTTTGCCGTATTTGATGAAAACGAAAATACTGCCGATGTTTTTTACTCGGCTTATAAAAATATAAACGAACTTTCCGCACTTTTGCTTGAAAATACAAAATCAGAAAGGTTTGTGTTTACGGGCAAATCCGATAACGCTCTTTTTGAAAACTGTAGGTTACAAAAATGCGGAATGATTAAATCACTCGACAAAAACCATAAAATTCCCGACGATGTCTATATCGGGATTACTCTTTCCTGAAAGGAAGTTTACTATGTTCTAGGTATTTCTTGCAGAAGGCTTTGAAGAAACAGAGGCGCTTGCCCCCGTTGATGTAATGCGCAGGGCAAAGCTTGATGTTAAAACAGTCGGTGTAACAGGCGAATGTGTTACAAGCTCACACGGTGTGCCTGTAAAAGCCGATATCACAATTGACAATATTGACCTTGACGATGTTCAGGGTGTTGTACTCCCCGGCGGTATGCCCGGAACTCTCAATCTTGAGGCAAACAAAAAGGTTCTTGAGGCTGTTAAGTATAGCTGTGAAAACGGCAAAATCGTTGCCGCAATCTGTGCCGCTCCGTCAATTCTCGGTCATCTCGGAATCCTTGACGGCAAAAAGGCAACCTGTTTTCCGGGCTTTGAAAAGGAACTCAAGGGTGCAGACTATACAGGCACGCACACCGTAACGGACGGCAATATTATTACCGCAAAGGGCGCAGGCTGTGCAATTGAATTCGGTCACGCAATTGTTTCTCTCGCAGTATCAAAGGATGCCGCCGACAAGGTTATCGGTGATATGCAATGCCTGTAAAAAATGTTCGTGAGCTGAAAAGTCAGCTCCGTGCAAAACATAAAAAAATCCGAAAAAGCTGTCCTCCCGAAAAAAAGCAACAGCTTGACCTCGCCTTGCAGAACGCTTTTCTGGCAAGTGAGGAATACAAAAACTGTGATGTGCTTTTTGCCTTTGTTTCATCACCGATTGAGGTTGACACCTCGCTTATTCTTGAAACAACGCTGAAAGACGGCAAAAGGCTTGCTTTGCCAAAGTGTAAAAATAATTTCTGCGAAATGGATTTTTACCTTGTAAATTCACTTTCTCAGCTTGAAAAGGGTGCGTTTTCAATCATGGAACCAAACCCCGAGATTTGCGAAAAGTACGAGGATTTCTCACACGGACTTTGCCTTGTTCCGGGACTTTGCTTTGATATGCAGGGATTCCGCCTTGGATTCGGCAAGGGTTACTACGACAGATTTTTACAGAATTTTTCGGGAACAAGCGTTGGGCTTTGCTACTCCAAATGTATAGAGCATACTCTGCCCTCGGGAGTGTTCGACCGCCCCGTTGACGCCGTGATTACCGAAAAATATACCAACCGAACAAATAACGAGTTTGTAAAGGAATGATATTATGAACCCTGATAATTTTAATATGAGCGAACAGGAGCTTAACGCTCAGCGTCGCAGAAGAGCCGAAAACTTTAAACTTAATATTGATGAAAGCGAGTATGAGGACGATAATTTCGTCAAGTCTGAGGATGAACCGTCAAACCTTAATTCATACAGCGGTCAGGATGTCAAAAAGCAAATGGCCCGTGAATCAAAGCAGGTTTTAAAGCAGAAGAAAAAGGAAGAAAAAAAGGCTCTTAAAGCAAAGAACAAGTATAATCGCAGAACCTTCCGCTTTATCTGGATTATCTCGGTTTTAATTGTCGGAGCAATGGCGGCTGTATATATGATAACAGGCATGAACGATTTGCTTGCCGTGAACAGAACCGACTCCTCAACCGTGAAAATTGAAATTCCCGAAAATCCGACTGTTGACGATGTTACAAAGGTACTTGTTGACAATAAAGTAATCGGTGAGCCGTCATATTTCAAGCTTTTTGTCAATGTCACAAAGTCTGCCGATGATTTTACTCAGGGTACATATGAAATTCGCAGAAATATGGACTACGAGGCAATCATCAACTTCCTTTCGAGTAACAACAACAGAACCGACACGGTTTCCGTTACAATTACCGAGGGCGAAAGCGTTCTTGAAATTGCCAACACTCTTGAAAAGAACGGTGCTTTGGGCGACAGGGACGAGTTTCTTTCGCTTTGCAATTCCGAAAAGTTTGACAGCGACTTTGACTTTATCAAGGCTGAAACAAATGCGGACAAGCGTTATTACAAGCTTGAGGGCTATCTCTATCCGGATACCTACGAATTTTACAGAAATGAAAATGCAGAATCCGTAATCTACAAATTTCTCAACAACTACGAAACAAAGATTAACGAAAAACAGACTGTTGACGGATATTCAAAGAAAACAACAGTTTTGAAAATGGTTGAAGAGAGCGACACAAAGTATTCGCTTGATCAGGTTATGACAATCGCATCTATCATTCAGGCAGAGGCGGCTGACAAAGAGGATATGTACTACATTTCCTCAATCCTCCACAACCGTCTTACAGCCGACAGCAGTCTCGGCGTGTCAAGCCTCGGCCTTGATTCAACAAAATTCTATCCGTACAGAAGCCTTGAGGATGTTCCCGAAAATGACAGAAGCACCTACAAGAGCAGATATGATACATATGACAGGAAGGGACTTCCTTACGGTCCTATCTGCAACCCCGGTATGGATGCGATAATTGCCGCACTCAATCCGAACAGCTCGGATTATTATTTCTTCTGTCATGACAGCAAGGGACAGGCTTATTACGCATCAACACTTGAACAGCAAAACGCAAATCTGGAGTATATTGAAAGCTATGATAACTAATTTTGAAAAACCCGAAATTTTGTCACCGGCAGGTGATATGGATTGCCTTAAATCCGCTTTAAACTTTGGCGCAGACGCAGTTTTTCTTGCAGGAAAAATGTTCGGAATGCGTTCCGCACCGCAGAATTTTGATAACGATCAGCTCAAAAAAGCTTGTGACCTTGCCCACGCAAAGGGTGCAAGAATCCATGTGACCTGCAACACACTTCCACGCAATAATGAAATTCCTCATCTTCAGGAATTTATGGAGAATGCTCAGGCTTGCGGAGTTGATGCGTTCATAATTGCCGACCTCGGTGTTTTTGAGGCGGCTAAAAAGTATGCGCCAAAGGTTCAGCGCCACATTTCGACTCAGGCGGGAGTAACAAACTATGCGGCGGCAAATGTGCTTTACAATATGGGTGCGTCAAGGGTTGTGCTTGCAAGAGAAATTCCGCTTGATGAAATTGCCGAAATGCGTGCAAAAGTTCCGAAAGAGCTTGAAATCGAATGCTTTGTTCACGGTGCAATGTGTGTTTCATTTTCAGGCAGATGCCTTATTTCAAGCTATATGACAGGCAGAGATGCGAACCACGGTGACTGCGCTCAGCCGTGTCGCTGGAAGTATCATCTTTACGAAGAAAACCGTCAGGGACAGTATTTTCCTGTTGAAGAAACAGGTGACGGCACATATCTCTACAATTCAAGAGATCTCTGTATGATTGAGCATATCCCCGAGCTTGTAAAGGCAGGTATTTCAAGCTTTAAGATTGAGGGCAGAGCAAAGTCGGCTTACTATGTCGCTGTTACAACAAACGCTTACCGTCACGCTGTTGACGATTATTTTGCAGAGGGTGACGATTATGTTCTCAAACCGTGGATAAGGGAAGAACTTGAAAAAATCAGCCACCGTGAGTACAACACAGGCTTCTATTTTGGCAGAGAACCCGGTCAGGTTACGGGCAACGGAGGATATATCCGTCATTATGACAATGTTGCATTGTGTGAAGAGCTTGTTGACGACACAACCGCAGTGATCACTCAGCGCAACAAATTCTATGTGGGCGACACACTTGATGTACTTCCGCCAAGCGGAGTGCCGTTTGAAATCAAGTGTGAGTCGCTTACAACTGACGAGGGCATGCCCGTTGAAAGTGCGCCGCACCCGATGCAAAGACTTACAATGAAATGTAACGCTCCCGTTCCGTCAGACTCGGTTATCAGAAAAAAGCGTGATTAATCCCGAATTTTGCTATTGACAACACAAAGAAACAGTTTTATAATCTATGTATTGCAATTGAATTACAATATTCGGCTGTGACGGGATTAACCGAGATGTCAGCATTTCAGAGAGAAAGCCGTTTTGGTGCAAGGCTTTTATGTAAAGTTTCGGTGCGCTGCCCCTGAGCTCTGTGTGATTAAGCACAGCGTATTTCTGCGTTAAGGAAATGTAATCTATATGACGATTACTCAAAGCGGACGTTTGGCGTCAATTTGGGTGGTACCGCAGGATATTCCTGTCCCATTGTATTTTTATACAATGGGATTTTTTATTTTGCTCGGTTGCATACTTTAAACAAATTTGAACGAATATTGTATTCCCCTGTGAATTTGTATAAGGAGAGATTTTTTATGAAGTGGACAGGACTTAACGAATTAAGAGAAAAGTTCCTTGAATTCTTTGAATCAAAGGGTTGTTTAAGGCTCCCCAGCTTTTCACTTGTTCCAAAGGACGACAACAGCCTTCTGCTTATCAACAGCGGTATGGCTCCTATGAAAAAATATTTTACAGGTGAGGTAACACCTCCTCGCAAGCGTGTTACAACCTGTCAGAAATGTATCCGTACTCCCGACATTGAGCGTGTCGGTATCACAGCCCGTCACGGTACATTCTTTGAAATGCTCGGTAACTTCTCATTCGGCGACTATTTTAAGCACGAGGCTACAGCATGGGCATGGGAATTCTTTACAAAGGTTCTTGAAATGCCGCCCGAAAAGCTCTATGTTTCAATCTATGAGGACGATGACGAGGCTTTTGACATTTGGACAAAGGAAGTCGGCGTTGATCCGTCACATATGGTAAGACTCGGCAAGGAAGATAACTTCTGGGAACACGGTTCAGGTCCATGCGGTCCTTGTTCGGAAATTTACTTTGACCGTGGTGACGAAAAGGGCTGCGGCAGACCCGACTGTCATGTAGGCTGTGAATGCGACCGTTTTGTTGAGGTTTGGAACCTTGTATTTACTCAGTTTGAGAATGACGGCAAGGGTAACTACACTCCTCTTGAACATCCGAACATTGATACAGGTATGGGCCTTGAAAGACTTGCCTGTGTTATGCAGGGTGTTGACAACCTTTTCCTTGTTGACACAATTCAGAACATTATGAAACACATCTCACAGATTACAGGTGTTGAGTACGGCAAAAATGAAAAGAGCGATGTTTCGCTCCGTGTTATCACAGACCATATCCGCAGTACAACATTTATGATCGGTGACGGTGTTCTTCCGTCAAACGAGGGCAAGGGCTATGTGCTCCGCCGTTTGCTCAGAAGAGCCGCTCGTCACGGCAGACTTCTCGGTTACAACGAGCCTTTCCTCTATAAGGTTTGCGATACGGTTATCAAGGAAAATCTCACAGCTTATCCCGAACTCAAGGAAAAGCAGGAGTTCATTACAAAGGTTATCAAGGTTGAGGAAGAAAGCTTTGCCAAGACAATTGATCAGGGCTTTAAGATGCTCAACGGCATTATGGACAGCGAAGATGTTAAGGTTCTCAGCGGTGAGGACGCATTTAAGCTTAACGATACCTACGGCTTCCCGATTGACCTTACAAAAGAAATCCTTTCGGAAAAAGGCATTAAGGTTGATGTTGATCGTTTCCGTGAGCTTATGAAGGAGCAGAAAAAGCGTTCCCGTGACGCAAGAAAGAACGCCGGTGCAGACGCTTGGATTTCTGACACAACAGACCTTTCGGATGTTGCAAATACAGAATTTGTAGGCTACACAGACCTCAAGTCAACTTCAAAGGTTCTTGCAATCGTTAAGGACGGTGTGAGAGTTGACAGTATCGGTGAGGGCGAAAATGCTATCATTGTTCTCGATAAAACTCCGTTCTACGGAGAAGGCGGCGGTCAGGTTGGCGACACAGGTGTTATGGAGTCTGGCAGTTTTTCAGCTGATGTTGACAACACAACAAAGAATCCGTCAGGCACAATTTACCTTCACGCTTGTACAGTAAAGAGCGGCAGCATCAATGTAGGTGCAGAGGTTTCAACTGCTGTTGATGAAGAGCGCCGTGCGGATATTACAAGAAACCACACAGCGGCTCACCTTCTTCAGTCGGCTCTCCGTGAGGTTCTCGGCAACCATGTTCAGCAGGCAGGTCAGCTTGTTTCAGACGATTACTTCCGTTTTGACTTTACTCACTTTGAGGCTCTCACGGCAAAGGAACTCATTGAGGTTCAGAATCTTGTGAATAAAAAGATTCTCGAGGCAATCCCCGTTACAACACAGGAAATGCCTATTGAAGAGGCTAAAAAGCTCGGCGCAATGGCACTCTTCGGTGAAAAGTACGGCGATGTTGTCCGTGTTGTAAGCGCAGGCGACTTCTCTGTTGAATTCTGTGGCGGTACACATGTAAAGAATACCGCAAACCTCGGTCTTTTCAGAATCAGACAGGAGGGTTCGGTTGCCGCAGGTGTAAGAAGAATTGAGGCTCTCACAGGTATGGGCGTTCTCAAGTACATCAACGGTATGAGCGCTGTTATTATGGATGTTTGCTCATTACTCAAAATTGCAAATCCAAAGGCAGTTGTTGAGGGTGTTCAGAAGGCTGAACAGCTTATCAAGGAACAGCAGAGAGAAATCAACGAGCTTAATTCAAGGCTTGCCGTTGCTCAGATCGGTCAGCTTTTTGCAGGCACAACGGAGGAAAACGGTGTAAGAGTGGTAACAGGCAGAATTGATAAGGCTAATGCCGACATTCTTCGCACAATGTGCGAAAAGGCAAGAGATTTTGCCCCGAAGTGCGTATGTGTTCTTGCAACTGAAAATGACGGCAAGGTGACATTTGCCGCAGCCTGCGGTAAAGAGGCTCTTGCTCTCGGTGCAAATGCAGGCAAAATCATAAAGGCTGTTGCTCAGAAGGCCGGAGGCAACGGAGGCGGAAAGCCCGATATGGCTATGGCAGGTGCTAAACAGCCTGAGAAGATTTCAGAGGCTCTTGACAGCGTAAAAGAAACTGTTTATGCAATGTTAAAATAATCGTTTAATGTGTATTCATGGCTTGTTTGACAGTTAAATTGTGGAAAATAGCCAAACGGTTACATAAAATCTTGTGCAATTAACAAAAACGGTTTTAAACCAAAACTATTGCAGTTTTGTTATTTTTATAGTATAATAAGCAGTACTAAGATATGAAAATCTATCTTGGATATTTATGAACAATTTTAGGAGGAGATTAAAAATGTTCAAGAAAATTGCAGGTCTTTTTCTTGCAGCAGCAGTAATGTGCAGTTCAGCTGCCATCACAGCAAGCGCTGCAGAAGCAGAGGATGACGCTGCTGTTGCTGCAGCAGCAGATCAGTCAGGCGAGGTTTCAGCCGACGGTTCATCAGACGTTTCAGCTGACGCTTCTTCAGAAGTTGAAGCAGGTAATGTTATTAAGTTTGATGTTAAGAAGTCAGGCTGGAATAATGTTAAGACAGTATTCTGTCACGTTTGGAAGGCTGACGGTTCAGGCGATTGGCCGGCATGGCAGTCAAAGAAAGAAAAATGTAAGTACGATTCTTCAACAGGTATCGCTACATATGATCTTTCAATGACAGGTAACACAATCTCTAAGTCAGACGGAAGAGTATACTGTGTAATCTTCAGTGCTAACACAGGTATGCAGTCATACAACGCTATCATGAGCGGCAAGTGCATCGGTGACACACTTTATTGCACAGGTAATCAGCTTGAAAACCCTGAGGATTCAGAAAAGAAGGCAAACGAAGCTAAGTGGGAAAACAACTCAGACTGCGGCCCTGAAAAGAAGATTACATCAACAGGTAACGTCATCGGTTCTGCTTTCCCTGAGGGCGAATCAGATGTAACATTGTTGGCTACATACCTTGTCGCTTACTACAATGATGAGGCTAAGACAAGTCTTACACAGAAACTTCTTGACGAACTCAAGGTTAGCCCTGTAGATGTTATGGGTGCTGTAACAGATAGGCTCAACGCTACAAACAACGAGGATAAGGATAAGATTGCTCCTGCAGTTGAGAAGATTCTCTCAGGTTGCACAGATCCTACAACAGGTAAGAAGACAGATACAACTAAGCTTGACAACGCTAAGAAGACAGGTGCTAAGGCAGCAGGCGGCAGCTCAAGCAACGGTTCAAGTTCTTCTTCAAGCAACGGTGGCTCAAGCTCATCAGGTTCAGGTTCTTCAAGCACAGGTGCAGTTAAGTCAGGTGTTGAAACAACTATCGTTTTCGTAATGGCAGGTCTTATGGTTTCAGCAGCAGGCGTTATGTTCCTTGCAAGAAAGAAGAAAGAAGACTGATTTTAACGAATTAATCTTTGATTAAGCATTTTTCGGACACTGTCAATCGGCAGTGTCCGTTTTGCTTTTTTAATTCAGGGTGCAAAAATATTCAAAAAGTTTTTAAAACATCTTGACAACGCTCGCAGTGTTTGTTAAAATATTAATGTTGAAACGGGATGTAGCGCAGTTTGGTAGCGCACACGTCTGGGGGGCGTGGAGTCGCAAGTTCAAGTCTTGTCATCCCGACCAACTAAAGCCTTTTTGTCTTTTGACAGAAAGGCTTTTTTCTTTACGATAAACCGCTTACTGCAAATAAATTAACGCAAAAGGAGAAAATATGCTTAATATCGGCTCTCATCTTTCAATATCAAAAGGTTTTTACGCAATCGGCAGGGATGCACTTTCAATCGGAGCAAACACATTTCAATTTTTTACACGCAACCCTCGTGGCGGATCTGCAAGAAAAATTGATATCGAAGATGTCAATGCACTTATAAAACTTATGACGGAAAATAATTTTGCAAAAATTCTTGCCCATGCACCATACACAATGAACCTCTGTTCGGCAAAACCCGAAACCCGTGAATTTGCTCTGAACACGCTTACGGATGATTTGAAACGAATGGAATATCTCCCGAATAATCTTTATAACTTTCACCCCGGCAGTCACACGGGACAGGGCGTTAAGGCTGCGGTTGAGCAAATCGGCACAGCGTTGAATACTGCAATGTTCGATGATATGACAACCACGGTATTGCTTGAAACCATGGCGGGCAAAGGCACGGAGGTTGGCAGAACCTTTGAAGAACTGCGTATGATTATCGACCGTGTGGAGCGAAACGATAAAATCGGTGTCTGCCTTGATACCTGCCATGTTTTTGACGCCGGTTATGACATTGTGAATAATCTTGACGGAGTTCTTGAAGAATTTGACCGTGTAATCGGGCTTGAAAGACTCAAGGCAATTCATCTCAATGACAGTATGAATCCTATCGGCAACCACAAGGACAGACATCAGAAAATAGGCGAGGGCTACATCGGAATTGATGCGTTCGGAAAAATTATAAATAATGAAAATTTGCGAAATCTTCCGTTTTTCCTTGAAACCCCGAACGAGCTTGACGGTTATGCCAAAGAAATTTCGGCTTTGAGAAATTTGTATTCTGAATGACATTGCCTTAAAATAAATCAATACAAAAATTGTCAAAAATATTTGTTGCTATTGCAATTTGCAAAATTAAAAAAATTTAAAGTCCTCTCGATTTTTCGAGGGGACTTTTTTCGCCTTTTTACAATAAAATCGGTTTGCCGTTACACATAATTTGAATACGCAGACAAAGATATAATAATTACCCTTAAATCGGGAACAATAGTAAAAACGATTTACGGAGTGATATTGTGATTCAAAACATACGGAAAAATGAATTTGAAAGCTTAATAAAATCATCAAAGCCGGTGCTTGCCGATTTTTATGCCGAATGGTGTTCACCGTGCAGAATGCTTTCGCCTGTAATCGAAGAAATCGGTGACAAATACAAAGCATATTTTGAAACCGTCAAGGTCAATGTTGACGAAAATCCCGAATTGACAGAACGCTACGGTGTATCGGGAATTCCTGCACTTTTGCTCTTTAAAGACGGCAACGAAATTTTGCGTATGTCGGGTGTTCAGACCGAAGAACGGATAATTTCCGCAATATCCGAAAAAACGGGTGAGAGTTTTGTATGACCTTGTAATTGTCGGCGGAGGTGCGGCAGGACTTACGGCGGCACTCTATGCCTCACGGAGCGGACTTGACTGCATTGTGCTTGATCCGTCATCACCCGAGGGCAGTTCAATTGCCCTCACGGATGCGGTTGAAAACTACACGGGCTTCAGCGATATTGCAGGCTTTGACCTTATTCAGCATTTTTATTCACACGCAAAGTCATTCGGTGCAAATTTTGTCAGACAATCCCTTGTCGGCATAAGAAAAAATTATGACGGTTTTATCCTTGAATGTTCCGACAGTGAGGTAAAGACAAAATCTGTTATTCTCTGCATGGGCGCAACCCACAAAAAATTGGGAATTGACGGTGAAAATAAGTTTGAGGGCAGAGGAGTAAGCTATTGTGCCGTGTGTGACGGCTATTTTTTTAAAGACAAAACAGTGGCGGTAATCGGCGGAGGAAACACCGCCGTTACCGAGGCGACCTATCTTTCTCATATATGCAAACGGGTTTTTCTTATTTGCAGGGGTGACGCATTGAAAGCCGACAGAGTGCTTGTGCAAAGGCTTGAAAAATCGGGCAATGTCAAAATTCTTTACAACACCAATGTTGTGAAAATTGACGGTGACGAAAAGGTTAAATCGGTTACGCTTGACAATGAGAAAATTCTGAAAATTGACGGAGTTTTTGTTGCGGTAGGTCTTGAACCGAGAACCGAATGTGTCAAAGGCTTTGTGAAAACTGATGACAACGGCTATGTGATTGCCGATGAAACCTGTCAGACATCCGTGTCGGGAATTTTTGTTGCAGGGGATATCCGCACAAAAAATCTTCGACAGATTATAACCGCCTGTTGTGACGGTGCAAATTCTGTTTACGGAATAAACAAATTTTTGAAATTGCACCAACAAATGCCCCATCAATAATCTTAACATTAATAAACAGACAGGCAACACATGTCGCCGTAAACGGAATCGCATAATACTTGATAATTTTCTTAATAGCGGAATGACAACTAATTTTGGGACGGTGATTGCATAATGAATTTTAAAAGTGAACTAGCTCCGAAAGGATTGCAATTTAATC
>ENA-UPWU01001131-UPWU01001131.1-human-gut-metagenome-genome-assembly--contig:-NODE-1131-length-11301-cov-3.953225_pt1 | contig 11301 bp, 9 predicted proteins | sample MGYA00250058_ERZ773392 | MGnify/ENA primary metagenome ERZ773392 (study PRJEB29103, sample SAMN06112084) | human gut metagenome | biome: human gut; feature: ankylosing spondylitis patient; material... | reverse complement strand
GAGAGGCATTGAACGTTACGGCTACTGCCTGCCCATGGACGACTGCCAGTGCATGGTTTCACTTGATTTCGGCGGACAAATGTCAAAATTTCGTCCAAATTTTCCCACATTTTGTAACAACTCGGAAACATTTGTCGTTATAATAGACAGTACACCTTTTCAAAAAACATCCTGCCGGAAGGAGGCTCCGCTATGAATCCCATCATAAACCGCAAACAGGATATTCTGTATAAAGACCTTGCCGTTGACCTTACCGCCCACCGCGTATCCCGCGCCGGACATGAGCTGCTGCTGACCCCGCGGGAGTTCGCCCTGCTGGCCGTGCTCGTGACCCACTGCGACACAGCTTTAAGCCGCAGCCAGCTGCTCGAGGCTGCCTGGGGCTACGCCTTTATCGGCGAGAGCCGCACCGTGGACGTACATATCAACCGCCTGCGCCGCAAGCTCGGCCTGCAAAACGACATCCAGACCGTCTACAAGGTCGGCTACCGTCTGAACAGCGCCAACTGAAACCGCAAAGCGCCCTGCACTTTTTTACCGTGCAGGGCACTTTTCTTCCTTTTCAAAAAGTTCCATATTCCCCGCCCGGCGTGTAGATCGTCCCATCGGGGCCGATGACCACATTGCTCAGCGTGTCCAGGCCGCCGTAGACGTCCGGGTCCAGCGTGACACACAGAGCGAAATCGACCTCGTCCGGGGCATAGCGCACGACCCGCAGCACACCGGAGGTATGCTTATATTCGAGCCCGTTCTCCGTGGTGGTCTGCTCCCAGCTGCCGTCCAGCGTTGTGTCCAGCTGGGTCAAAAACGCCTGCACCTGCTCCTCCGGTGTACTCTCTGCCGCGGGCAGTCGGTTGTCAAGGACGCTGACCTGCAAAAACGCGCCGTTGCCGGGCAGATACATCAGCCCGATGCTCGTCTCATCGTCGATACTGTACATCTCGCCGCTTTCCGTCACCTTGTAGGCGTTCACCGTGTACATCTGGAAGCTCACAGTCTGGATATTGCCCGTGTAGCTGCACCCGTAGCACTGGACCTGCACGCTGCCGTTTTCCGGCTGCACCGGCCCGGCGTGGGCCTCGCCCTCGGCCACGCGGTCCAGCAGGTAGTCAAGCTGCTCCCGGCTGAGAAGGCCCCGCGCGGCGGCCTGCTTCAGCTTGCCGCGCAGTACGGTAAAGACATTGTCGGACCAATAGCTGTCCGCCCGATTGATGCCGCCCTGCACGCCATAACGGTAGAGCGCCCCGGCCACGGGGTCCAGGCGTATCTCGTCGCTCATCACGCCGGGCAGGGCGGGCCGCGGCTGGGCCGCACGGCAGCGCACCGTCTGCCCGTACACGGCCAGCGGCGGCAGCGCCAGCAGTGCCAGGCTTACCGCGGCAATTTTTAAAAATTTATTGTTGCTGCGCTGCTTCTTCATGCTCTGCCTCCTTCTGCAATAAAATCGTCACTGTCGTGCCCTCGCCCACACGGCTTGCAAAGGTCATCTGTGTGCCGAATGCCTCTGCAATTTGTGCGCAGAGCGCCAGCCCCACGCCGCTGCCGCCGTTGGCCCGGGCGCGGGCCTTGTCCACGCGGTAGAACGGCTCGGTCAGGTGGGGCAGCGCCTCCGCCGGGATGCCGCAGCCCGTGTCCTGCACGGTCAGCCGCCAGCATTCGCCCGCGTCGGTGCAGCGCAGGTGGACCGCGCCGTCCTGCGGCCCGGCGTGCCATGCATTCAGCGCCAGATTGCGCACAAGGTCCGCCAGCAGCACCCGGTCCGCCAGCACAACGGCCTCCGCGGGCGCGTCGCAGTCCAGCACCACATCCGGCAGACTGCGCACGGCATCGGCAAAGGCCGCGGCCACCCGCACGGGGCGCAGCACCACGCCGTCCGCCTGCAAGCCGTTCAGCGCCAAAAGCTGCTGGCTCAAACTCTCCAGCCGTGCGGACTCATGGTAGAGGGCCTCCGCCGCCGTGCGCCGTCGTTCCGCATCCAACGTGCCGCCGCGCAGCAGGTCGGCGTAGCCGATCAGGCTGGTCAGCGGCGTTTTCAGCTCGTGGGTCAGGTCGGCCACAAAGCGGCTCTGGCGGGCGTTCAGCTCCTGTAGACGCTCATAGTGGTACGCCGCAGCCAGCGCCGCCAGCGTGATGATCGCCTGCACGGCCAGCCAGCTGTACAAAAGCCGGTTCCGCGCGGCGAACGCCTCGGACGCATCCGCCGCCGTGACGACGGCCACAGGGTAGGAGTAGGGCGTGTTCAACACCCCGCCCAGCAGCAGCGTCTCCCCGCGCAGCAGGATGCCGTCCGTGGCCGCGGCGGCCTGCTGCACATCGGCGGCGGCCACGCTCTCCGGCAGGGCGCTGTAGGCGACGTCGCCCTCCCGCATCAGCGCAAACGCGGCAGTGCTGCTGCCCAGGATCAGCCACTGGCCGCGGGTGTACGCCTGCCCTACCCGGGCGCAGACCGAGTCGGCCCCGCTGCTCAGATAGCCCGCGCCGCTCCGGGTATCGTACTCGGCGGCAAAGGCGTCCTCCAGCCCACAGACATTGCGCTGGTGCTGCAAAACCGCCTGTTCCTCCAGCGCGTCCAGCCGTTCCCGGAACGTCCTGCACGCCAGCCCCCCGCCCGCCAGCGCCATTGCCAGCGAGAGTGCAAGGACAGCCGTGTACATGGATGTACGCTTCATAAAGTCACCTCCTGCGGTTTCCCGGTTGTATGATTCATTTTGATTTACCGCCATGTAGGGGCCGGACATGCCCGGCCCGGCAGCCTTCCGCCATGACCCATTCACGGTCTGCCGTCTTGCAGCCCGCGGGCCGGGCATGCCCGGCCCCTACCGTTCTGCCAGCAGCTTATACCCCACCTTCGGCACGGTCACAATCTTGTCCGCCCAGTCCAGCTTTTTGCGCAGCCGGTGGATGTGCAGATCCAGCGCCCGCGGGTTCGGCTCCGCGTCGGGTCCCCAGACCCGCTCATACAAAATATCACGGTAGAGCGCCTGTCCCCGCGCCCGCACCAGAACCAACAGCAGCGTAAACTCCCGCGGGGTCAGCTCCACCGCGCGCCCGTTTTGGGTCACGGTGCGGTTGTCCGGGTCTACCTCGGCATCGAACACCCGCAGCGTCGCCGCCCGCCGCCCGGTGTGGCGCAGAAGTCCCTCGACCCGGGCCAGCAGCTCCGCCGGGGCAAACGGCTTGACGATGTAGTCATACGCGCCCAGCTTCAACCCGCGCACCCGGTCCGCCACGGCGTTTTTCGCCGTCAGAAAGATGACCGGCGTGCCGGTTGGCGCAATGTAGTCCATCAGTGCAAAGCCGTCCACGCCCGGCAGCATGACGTCCAGCAGCACCAGATCAAACTGCTGCTTTTCCAGCAGGTCGGCGGCCTGCTCGCCGTCGCAGGCCAGCACAAGCGGCTGCCCCAGCGGCTCCAGCGTCATCTCAATGAGCCTGGCAATATGCGGCTCATCATCCACGATCAAAATCGGAAGCATCGCGTTTTCCCCCTTTCGTTGAGGCCAGTATAGCACGGCAGGGTTTCTGAAAGTTTTCCGCTGCACAAAAAGTAGGGGCGAGGCAGGCCTCACCCCTACCCTTCGTTTTATTCCCCCAAAAACTCCCGTATCTCCTTCTCCACGGCCCTGACTTCCTCCTCAAACGCCCGGGCGCTCACGCGCAGTGCGCCGTGCCCCATGACGATGATCTGCTCCGCGCCGTCGCTGCTGACAACGCGGGTGCGGTGCTCCTTCGCCAGCTCGTGGGTCGCGCGCTCAATGTACATATCCGCCGTCTCGGCCTCGCGGGTGTAGACAACATACAGATTGTGGTACTGCTCCACCTCCCGCGCGCCGCCGCGCACCTTGTAGGCGTCAAAAACCAGGATCGGCACACAGCGGCGGTAGCCCGCGTAGTTGCACAGAATATCCATCAGCCTGCGCCGCGCGGCGTCCAGATTGCCGTCGGCCAGTTTCCTTAAATCATCCCACGCAAAAATGACGTTGTAGCCGTCCACCAGCAGGTAGTCCGGCCCGGCGGGCACGGGCTTTGCGGGCACGGACACCGCCGCGGGGGCCGTGTGCAGGGCCGCGCGGGCCGCCTTTTTCGCGTCGCCCGTCTCGCCGCGGCGTTTTATTTTTCCGTAGGTTCGTTCAAAAATTGCCAACAGTTCCTTGTCCTGCTCCAGCGTGCCGCGGTAGGCGTCGGCACGGCGGCGGCGCGCGTTGGCATCGTCCTCAGCGTCGGCTTCTTCTGTCGCCGTCTCGCCGTTCAGCCGCCGTTCCAGCCCGGTGGACAGATGTGCCCGGGCGGGCACCTCGTCCCATTTGACCAGATACCCGGCCCCGTGGGCGCAGAACACCGAATCCGCCGGGTTTTCCACATCCGCGTCGGGGTCATACCCCGCGGCGGAGACGATCTCGTCGGCGTTATGGCAGGCATCGTACCCGGCAGGCAGCACAGCCCAGCGGCCCAGCCCGTGGGTGTAGGCCGCGACCTCCCGCGCATAGCCCCGCGCCGTCGCCACAGGCAGACGGCCCGTCAGCCGCACCGTGCCGCCTGACGTCTCCGGTGCCTCAAAGCTGCCGCACATCCTCTGCACATCGGCCATGGCGCGGCCCAGCGCGTCGGCGGGCAGCTCCAACGTAAAATCATACCACGGCTCCAACAGCTGCACGCCGTCCTTCGCCTCGGCCATCCGCAGGCCCTGCCGCACGGCGCGGTAGGTCGCCTGGCGGAAGTCCCCGCCTTCGGTATGCTTCTGGTGGGCACGGCCCGCCGCCAGCGTGATCTTCACATCGGTCAGCGGCGCACCGATCAGCACGCCCGGGTGGGTGCGCTCGGCCAGATGCGTTAAGATCAGCCGCTGCCAGTTTTCGGCCAGCGTGTCGGGCGGGCAGTCCGCCGCCAGCTGCACACCGCTGCCCCGCGCCCCCGGCTCCAGCAGCAGATGTACCTCGGCATAGTGGCGCAGCGGCTCATAGTGGCCGATGCCCTCCACCGCCCTTGTCAGCGTCTCTTTATACAAAATGCCGCCCTCGCTGAACGCCACGGTCAGCCCGAACCGCTCCTGCAAGATCGTCTGCAAAATTTCCAGCTGCACCTCGCCCATCAGCTGGACGTGTACCTCGCCCAGGTCGTCCCGCCAGTTGACGTGCAGCTGCGGGTCCTCGCCCTCCAGCGTTTGCAGCGCCTTTAATAAGGTATGGGGGTCGGCGTCACAGTCCACGCGGTAGTTGAGCACCGGCTCCAAAAGCGGCGTCTCGGCGTCGGATTCCGCGCCAAGCCCCTGCCCGGGCCGCGTACTGACCGGCCCCGCTGCGGCCACGACCATGCCGGGCAGCGCCTCGCTGACCAGCCGGAATTTGCCGCCGTTGTACAGCCGCAGCGCGTCGGCCTTCTCGCCGCCGGGCAGCACATCTTTTACATGCAGCACGCCGCCCGTGACCTTCAGCCAGGTCAGCCGCGTGCCCGCATCCTCACTGATTTTGAACACACGCGCGCCGAATTCCGGCCACCGGGGCGGGGTGCGGGTCAGCGTCTGCAGGCCGCGCAGCAGCCCGTCCAGCCCGTCCAGCCGCAGCGCCGCGCCGAAAAACACCGGGAACACCTGCCGCCGCGCAATAGCGGTCTGTATCGTTTCTGCCGCTGCTGCGCCGGTCTCAAGCACCTCGTTCATCAGCGGCTCGCTGCACAGAGCCAGCGCCTCCGGGTCGGGCGCGGCGGAAAAATCCACGCACCCGTCCCCGAACCGCCCGCGCAGCTCCCGCAGGCGCACGGCGGCGTCCGCGCCGGGCAGGTCCATCTTGTTGACAAATACAAACGTAGGTACGCGGTAACGTGCCAGCAGCTTCCACAGCGTTTCGGTGTGGGCCTGCACGCCGTCGGTGCCGGAGACGACCAGCACCGCGTAATCCAACACCTGCAAGGCGCGCTCGGCCTCGGCGGAAAAATCCACGTGGCCGGGCGTATCCAGCAGCGTCAGCTCGGTCTCGTCGGCGCCGTCCGCGGCGGGCAGCGTCAGCACGGCCTGCTTGGCAAAGATCGTGATGCCCCGCGCCCGCTCCTGGCTGTCGGTGTCAAGAAAGGCGTCCCTGTGGTCCACGCGCCCCAGCTTGCGCAGCACCCCCGCGCGGTAAAGCAGCCCTTCGGCCAATGTAGTTTTGCCGCTGTCCACATGTGCCAGCAGCCCGACGACCAGACGTTTCATACCCGTTCCCCTTAGCTTTCAAAAATCATGCCCCTATTGTACAATTTTTCTTGTCATTTGGCAAACGCTGTGCTATACTTATCCCAAATCCACCGAGGAAGGAGAGCACCCCCTTATGCGTTGGCAGTTTGGTGTTGTGTTCCAGAAAAAAGGAAACCCCTGACGTACTGACGCTATAAGTGTGCCCTTTTTTACCTCGGTAACGCTGTAAGTGTGCAGTTTTTGCGCCCTGTGGCTTTGCCGCGGGGCGCTTTTTGCTGCCTTTTTACATAAATTTAAGGGCACGTTTTCGTATACTATCATGAAAGGGTGTTCCCCATGAATTTACAAAAACAGCTTCGCTTCGTGTATCTGCACGCATTTACCTCTACCCTGCGCTTCACCGACGCCGTCTGGGTCGCGCTGCTGGCGGCCCGCGGCTTTACGCTGGCGCAGATTGGCCTGGCCGAGGGCGTTTTCCACGGCGTCAGCCTGCTGTGTGAGGTCCCCAGCGGCATGGCCGCCGATTTGCTGGGGCGGCGGCGCACGCTGATCTTCGGCGGTGCGCTGGGCGTTGTCTCCGCCGCCACCATGGCGTTTGCGCCCAGTCTCGCGTTCATCTGCGCGGGCATGGGTCTGAAAGCGCTGGGCTACAACCTGCTCTCCGGCACCACGGAAGCCCTGACCTACGACAGCCTGAAAACCGCCGGACGGGAGCGCGACTACATTAAAGTAGACGCCAAAGCGTCAATCTTCATGAAGCTAGCCTCCGCCCTCGGCGCACTGGCCAGCCTGCTGGCCGGGGTGCTGACCTCGGCGGGCTACTACCTTGCGGACGCCGCGGTCAGCGCCGTCTCCGCCTTGGCCGCGGCCAACCTGACCGAACCTGTCGTCACCGACGAACAGGCCGCCCGCGAGAAGCACATCTTACAAGAATTGCCCGCCCGGCTGCGTGTGCACATTTTGGACAGTCTCGACTGCCTGTGCAGCAGCACACCGGCGCGGCGCATTATCATGGCCGACGCGGTCATCTCGCTGCCGTCCTACCTGACCTCGATGTTCGTCCAGCAGCGGCTGACCCAGCAGGGCTGGGCCATGGAATGGCTGTTCCTGCCGGGTCTGCTGGCCGGGGCCGCGGGCATGGCGGGCGCATCGCTGGGCCGCCGCCTGCACCCCAAACGGCTGCGCGCGCTCTATTTCGGCTGTGCGCTGCTCGTCGGCACAGGCACGCTTCTGGCGGGCGCAGCCCCGGCGCTGCTCTGCGCCGCTGGGCCGGTACTCGTACAGGGGGCACTCTCCGTCTGGTTCCTGCACAGTATGCAGCGGCTCAACGACGCGATCCCCAGTGACCGCCGCGCAACGCTCATCAGCGTGGACAGCATGGCCTACAGTCTGCTGATGATCCCCGCCAGCCCGCTTGTGGGCCTTGTGGGCGACCTGACCGGCCAGGCGGGCGCAGGGCTCTGTGTACTGTGCGCACTTGTCGTCGTCAGCGGCCTTGCGGCAGCGGGCAAAACGCGCTATAATGGGCGCGGAGCATAATTACCCGATTTTTGTAGGGGCCGATGCCCGCATCGGCTCGCAGCACAGGAGGCAAAATCCAGATGACATATAAAGAAGTTTTACAGGCTGCCCAGGGTCAGATGGGCCCCTGCCGCGCCTGCCCGGTCTGCAACGGCCACGCCTGCGGCGGCACGATCCCCGGCCCCGGTGCCAAGGGCAGCGGCACGGTAGCCGTCCGCAACTTTGACGCCTGGCGCAATGTACGGCTGAACATGGATACCATCCATGAAAATTTTGAGCCGGACACATCCCTGACGCTGTTTGGCCGTAGCTTCAAATATCCGTTCTTTGCCGGGCCTGTCGGCGCCATGACGCTGCACTACGGCGACAAGTACAACGATCTGGACTACAACAATATCCTTGTCCCCGCCTGCGCGGCGGCTGGCATTGCTGCCTTCACCGGCGACGGCACGAACCACAAGGTCATGGAGGGCGCGGCTGCTGCCATCACGGCCTGCGGCGGTGCGGGCATCCCCACCGTCAAGCCGTGGGACAACGCCACGGTGGCCCGGAAAATAGCGCTGGCACACAGCTCCGGCTGCTTTGCCATGGCCATGGACATCGACGCGGCGGGCCTGCCGTTTTTACAGCACCTTGACCCGCCCGCGGGCAGCAAGACCGTGGAGCAGTTAAAAGAAATTGCGCTGGCCGCGGGCGTGCCGTTTATCTTAAAGGGCATCATGACCGTCAAAGGCGCGGAAAAGGCCATCGAGGCCGGTGCCGCGGGCATTGTTGTCTCGAACCACGGCGGGCGCGTGCTGGACGACTGCCCCGCCACGCAGGAGGTGCTGGCCGACATCGTCGCCGCCGTGGATGGCCGCGCCAAAATTCTGGTGGACGGCGGCATCCGCACCGGCAGCGACGTGTTCAAGGCGCTGGCCCTCGGCGCAGACGCCGTGCTGATCGCGCGGCCCTTCGTCACCGCCGTCTACGGTGCCGGTGCCGACGGCGTCGCCGCCTACACAGCCCAGCTCGGCAATGAGCTGGCCGACACGATGCGCCTGTGCGGTGCGCCCACGCTGGACGCCATCACCCGCGATATGGTACGGGTCATCAAGTAAAAAACGCAATAAAAAATACCATGTTTCCCGGTTGCAAAAACCGTCGAAACATGGTATTCTTTTTATGCCGCTTTATGCGGCGGGCACTGCACATACGGCAGGCGGTTGGTCTCTACCCTCCGAAAGGAGGTGAGATCATGCGTTTTACATTCACGTTTTATGTTGGTCGCAAGACTATTACATTGAGCATCGTTGTAAAAAGCAAGAACCGCCACTCGGCCAAGTGACGGTTCTTAGGTTCTTACCTATCAACCCAATTGGAAAGAGACCAACCGCTTGTCGCAGTGCCTTTTTCTATATTTATTATAACGCTGTGTTGTCCCTTTGTCAAGCCGCAGCCTGCCGCCTCTCCCCTGCATAAATATTCTTTTTTCTGCAAAAATCCCCCAAACCTCTTGCATAATCCGCGGTTTTGCATTACTATTAAAGCATACCGCCGCTTTAAACCGGCAGTGTGAGGGATCTGTGCAAAGTATAGGAGGAAGTATCATGAAAAAATTCATCAGCACCGTTCTGGCACTCGGCATGGCCGCGAGCCTGGCCGCCTGCGGCGGCAGCGCATCCACGGCAGCTTCTACGGAAAGCACCGCAGCTTCCGCCGCTGAAGCCACTGCCGACAGCGACCTTGCCTACATCAAAAACAAGGGCAAAATGACCATCGGCTACACCGTCTATGAGCCGATGAACTACACTGACGCCGACGGCAATTTCACCGGCTTTGACACCGAGCTTGCCACTGCCGTCTGCGAAAAGCTGGGCGTGGAGCCCGACTTTGTTGAGATCAACTGGGACACCAAAATTGTCGAGCTGGACGCCAAGAGCATCGACTGCATCTGGAACGGCATGACCCTGACCGATGACATCATGGCCAACACCGCCTGCACGAAGGCCTATGCCAAGAACGCGCAGGTCGTCGTCATGAAGGCCGATGCCGATTACAGCTCCACCGCCGACCTTGTCGGTAAGACCATCGTGGCCGAGGCCGGTTCCGCCGGTGAGAGCGCCATCAGCGAGGACGAGAGCCTCTCCCAGGCCGACTACGTCAGCAAGTCCGTCCAGACTGACTGCCTGATGGAGGTCGCCGCCGGTACGGCTGACGCCGCCGTGCTGGATCTGACGCTGGCCACCGCCATGATCGGCGAGGGCACCGACTACGCAAACCTCGCCATCAAGGACGAGCTGAACGCCGAGGAGTACGGCGTCGCCTTCCGCAAGGGCAGCGATGCCGCCGACGCCGTGAACGCCGCCTTTGACGAGCTGAAGGCCGACGACACGATGCAGACCCTGGCCGACAAGTACAGCCTGGTGCTGGCCGACTGATGGGCGAGGCAGCAGTCATCTGGGGCCGCCTGACCGAGGCGTTCTGGCTCAACTGCCAGCTGTTCGGTCTGACTCTATTGTTCGCACTGCCGCTGGGGCTGGTGGTGTCGTTCGGTTCCATGAGCAGGCTTGCCCCGCTGCGCGGCGTCGTCAAAACGTTTGTCTGGGTCATCCGCGGCACGCCGCTGATGCTGCAGATCCTGGTCATCTACTTAGGGCCCGGCCTGCTGGGCTTCACCAGCCCGTGGCCGTCCGGCGGCAGCGGGCGTCTGGTCGCCGCCGTCGTAGCGTTCGCCATCAACTACGCCTGCTATTTCTCGGAAATTTACCGCGGCGGCATCGAGGCTGTGCCCAGGGGCCAGACCGAGGCCGGGCAGGTGCTGGGCATGACAAAGACCCAGATTTTCTTCCGCGTCACGCTCCTGCAGGTCATCAAGCGCATCCTGCCGCCCATGGGCAATGAGATCATCACGCTGGTCAAGGATACCTCGCTGGCGAACGTCATTGCCAACAAGGACATCATCATGATGGCGAAAGAGTACAGCGCCAAGGGTCTGATCTGGCCGCTGTTCTCCACGGCGGTGTTCTTCCTCGTGTTCGTCGGTGCGCTGACGCTGCTGTTCGGCTGGCTGGAAAAGCGGCTGGACTATTTCAAGTAAGGGGGCGCGGCTATGGCATTGTTGGAAGTAAACGGCATCGGCAAGAGCTTTGGTGCCACAAAGGTGCTGCGCGACATCTCGTTTGATCTGGCCGAAGGCGAGGCTCTCGCCATCATCGGCTCATCCGGCTCCGGCAAAACAACGCTGCTGCGCTGTCTGAACTTTCTGGAGACCTCCGACACCGGCAGCATTACGGTAGCGGGTGAAACGCTGTGGAGCGCCGCCGACACCAAAACGCAGAGCGAAGAAGCCATCCGCAAAAAGCGGCTGCACTTCGGCCTTGTGTTCCAGAGCTTCAACCTGTTTCCTCAGTACACGGCACTGCAGAACGTCATGCTGGCGGGCCAGCTCCTGGCGAAGGAGCGCCCCGACTACAAGCAGAACCGGCGGCAGATTCTGGCCGACATTGAAACGCAGGCAAAGGCCCTGCTGGCGCAGATGGGGCTTTCTGACCGGGAGAACCACTACCCGCACCAGCTTTCCGGCGGGCAGCAGCAGCGCGTGGCGATTGCCCGCGCACTGGCGCTGCACC
>ENA-UPWU01001126-UPWU01001126.1-human-gut-metagenome-genome-assembly--contig:-NODE-1126-length-11331-cov-6.809668_pt1 | contig 11331 bp, 10 predicted proteins | sample MGYA00250058_ERZ773392 | MGnify/ENA primary metagenome ERZ773392 (study PRJEB29103, sample SAMN06112084) | human gut metagenome | biome: human gut; feature: ankylosing spondylitis patient; material... | reverse complement strand
CATACATGAGACAGTCATTCTCAGACGGAACATGCCTTATATCTATCAGCAAAAATACCTTTTTGAGCTGGGCTGATGTATGCAAATAGTTCTCTATCATCTTTCCCCACTTCGCTCTGATCTCCACAGACACTTTTGCATATCCGTATCCCGGCAGATCAACGAAATAAAGTTCTTTATTGATATTATAGAAATTGATCGTCTGTGTCTTACTCGTCTGTGCGGATGTCCTCGCCAATGACTTTCTGTTCAAAAGGCCATTGATAAGCGATGACTTTCCCACATTTGACTTTCCCGCAAATGCAATTTCCGGAAGTTCATTGTCCGGAAGCTTACTTGTTATTCCACACACCGTCTCAAGTTCAGCACTTTTAACAACCATTCGTCTTACCTCCTATCTGACCAGTGCGTAGTCAAGCACCTGTCGCATTTTGTCTACAAGATGTATCTCAAGTCCCGACACAATATCAAAATCAAGCTGAAGATAATCTGACTCATTTGCCGCTGGAATAAGGACTCGCTTCACCCCCTGAAGCTTTGCAGCAAGAAGCTTCTCCTTCAGGCCTCCAATAGGAAGAACCTCTCCTCTAAGCGTAATCTCTCCCGTCATGGCAGTCTTTCCATCCACTGGTGCACTAAAAATCGCAGAGTAGAGTGCCGTAGCCATCGTGATTCCGGCTGAAGGGCCATCCTTTGGAACCGCTCCCTCTGGGATATGTATATGGAAATCGTGCTTAGTGAAATAATCATCGCCAAGCGCAGCTGATTCTTTGAGCGATCTTATATAACTCATACCCGCATAGGCTGACTCCTTCATGACGTCCCCCATCTTACCTGTGAGCTGGACCGCACCTGAACCAGGAAGTACATTCACCTCTATCTCCAGTGTCACTCCGCCAACGGCTGTCCAGGCAAGACCTGTGACTACTCCAACTCTGTCTTTGAGGTTGTTCTTTTCATCCTTATATTTATACGGGCCAATGTAATCCTGAATATTTTTCTTCGTTATCTTTGCCGTTTCAATTTCTCCAGCAAGTATCTTACGGCACGCCTTTCTGCAGACCTTATCAATATTTCTCTCCAGGTTTCTGACTCCCGCTTCCCTGGTATAGTGGCGGATTATGTCTCTTATTGCTCCAGCATCCATCTTAAACTGGATTTTTGTCAAACCGTTCCTCTCCCTCGTCTTGTCAACCAGGTACAGCTTTGCAATATTGTATTTCTTATCTTCTACAGACAAAACGCGAACTTCTTTAGCTGCTAATCTTTTTCCCAATTCTTTTACAACACATTCTCCGACCTTATCACGATCAATGTTGCTCTCCTCTACTGTAAATGTAATCACTGCCTTATTCAAGGACTCTTCTTCACATTTCGTATTAGATCTGCACTTTACAACGATTTCACCAGTTCCCCAACCAGTTGCCTCATACGTAATCGTTCCCAATGTCATTAATCGATCAATGGTACTCTCTTCCGCTGTAACTCCTTTCATATAATGCCTCCAATCCTACTTTACGTAACATGTTACAATTTTATTACAATTAAAACTATAGCATATAATTAATAGTTTTTGCAAGGGCTATTTCCCTAATAATATGAAAAAGTCTGCCAAATAGCAGACTTTTTCTGAGGAGTAGTTATGAAAAATTTATTTAGTCATATAATGACTGATCCAAATATTGGTTATTGCCTATTTTGTTTGAAAACTTCCAGCTTCCTTCGGTAATACAATATACCGGCTATCGATTCTCTTATTCAAAATGTTCTGTATAATATCTCTTCTGGTAATGATTCCTATGTAACAGTTTCTGTCATCGACCATAGGTACAAAATTCTGTGACAATGCTCTCTCTATTAAGGTACTCATTCCTTCTTCATCTGTTACAGCCAGATTCCAATCTGTTTTTAATATATCTTTTACCTGTCTGGAATCCAATGTTGCAATTCCATTGTCCATCATATTCCACAGGAAATCTCCCTCTTTTACGGTTCCTACATATCTGCCTTCCGCATCCACTACGGGAACTGCGCTATAACCGCTTTCATGCATAATATGAAGTCCATCTCTTAAACTGTCTGTATCGTGTAAATATGTAGTGCTGCATTTTGGCTTCAGCATTGCCATAACATTCATTGCACATCCTCCTAATCACCTTGTGTTGTCCTTATAGTAGTTATATACCATATTCTACATTACTTTTTCATTGTATAACATATTAACAATAGAATCGACTTTTTTCAAAAATATTTGTATATTTTTGTATCGTGTTTTCTTTTTCCTCTTATTTCCTTGTCTATGTTTATAATAATAAACGATAAATGTGTCAAAACAATGTACACATTATAAAATAAATATATATTTCTAAAAATTCTATAACCTGCCTTAACCATACAAAAAAGCTTCTGACAGATACATAATCCGCCAGAAGCTTCTCTTACCATAAAATCAATTCATTATTTAATTGTAATATTGCCCTTTGCTGCAGCATATTCTTCACCGATTACGCCGCCTAAAGAATTAGCATAAGAAATCAGGCCTTCTGCATCTACAACGCCTGTATCAACGCTCTCAACTTCTGAGAAGCTGTAGTATGTATCACCACCGTCTGCCATGAAGTTGTTTACTGCGATGTGATATGTAGCCTTAGGATCGAAGTCCTTACCACCTACAGACTCAATTGTTACACGGCTGCCTGGATTAGCAGGTGCATAGTAAGTAGAATCAGGATACTGCTCACCCTTTGCATAAGGAACAGATGTGTCAATCGTAAATACAATTCCTGATACCTGTGGGAATGCACCAAGTGCTTCCGGGCAAGCTGAGCAGGATGCCTCCAATGCTTCAAGGAGCTGTTCACCTGTTACTGTTACAATAGAGATTGTGTTGCCAAATGGGAATACTGTATAGAGCTTATCCATAGAGATATCGCCAGCTTCTACAGTTGCTCTGACACCGCCACCATTCTGAATAGCACCATCAATCGTGTAGTCAAGATTATTATCTGCTACGTAAGTCTCTGCTGTATACTTATATGCATCAGCAGCGAAATCACCCAGGTTAGTCTCCTGTGTACGTACACCGGGAGCTCTGCTGCCATCCAGTGTATATAATGTAGTAGCAAACTTACCTGCGTAAGCTTCGTTTACAATATCAGCAAATGTTGCTACATATTCATCCATGGATGGGCAACCGCCAATATTGTACATCTGCTTGGAATCATCTACTAATTTAGCAGTTGTAGTCTTACCATCGTATACAACTACACCTACTGCATTCAGATAGTTACCTGTGCTTACAATCTTGGTTGCGTTTACATCTAATCCTGTATCAATCTTTGTATGGCTGTGTCCATCAACGAACAGATCAATACCATTTACGTTAGATACTACATCTACGGAACGATTGCCTATGCTTTCTTCATCTACACCAAGATGTCCAACACAGATAATATAGTCACAACCTGCTTCCTTTAATGCATTAACCTGTGCCTGTGCACATGCATAGAGCTCTGCACCTGCAAGAATGTCGATATCTTTTACATTCTTAGGGTTAGCCTTAGTCTGTGTTTCAGGTGTATCAAGGCCAAACACACCAACTTTCATATTTTTGAAAGTGAATACTGTATGATCCTGTAAATATGGTTCACCTGTTTCCTTATTCAGGATATTTGCATCCAGAATAGGGAACTGCGCTGCATCAGACATAGCCTTTAATGCATCAAGTCCGAAATCAAATTCATGATTTCCAAGGCTGGCTGCATCATAGCCTGCTGCATTCATAAAGTAGATTGCATCTAATCCTTTGTAATAGTTCACAAGATTAGTACCCTGTGAAAAGTCACCTGCATCAAGAAGCAATACATTTGCTCCCTGTTTCTGGTAATAACCCTTCAATGCTGTTACAGTGGACATTCCTAATGATCCTTCTTTAGAATCAGCTGCATAACGTCCATGCATATCATTTGTATGGATTACTACAAGCTTACCTGACAGGTCTTCTGCTGCCTTAACTGTAGTTGCCGGTACATATGCTGTTAAACCAGCTACCATGGCTAAGGATAAAACACCAACAGCAAGACGTTTTAAAAATTTGTTCATAAAACTGCCTCCTTGTGTATTTTTATAGGTGAAAAACGGATTATTTGACAATAAGTTCCAATTTCCAACCACATATCTACATATTACCGTTCCCCTTAAAATATGTCAATCGTACTTTTACATAATTCCACATAAAAAGACTCATTGGAAAACATCATTTTCACAATGAGCCTTTGTCATTACGATTTCAATTATAAATCACAATTGTTTACTGTTCTTGGGAATGGAATGACATCACGGATATTGCCCATGCCTGTCAGATACATAACACATCTCTCAAATCCAAGACCAAATCCGGCATGTCTTGCACTTCCGTATCTTCTTAAATCAAGGTAGAAATCATAGTCCTCTTTATTCAGACCACATTCTGCCATTCTCTGTTCCAGAATCTCAAGCTTGTCCTCTCTCTGGCTGCCGCCGATGATTTCTCCGATACCAGGTACCAGACAGTCCATAGCAGCTACGGTCTTACCATCCTCATTCAGCTTCATATAGAATGCCTTGATCTCCTTTGGATAATCTGTTACAAATACAGGGCGTCCAAATACCTTTTCTGTCAGATATCTCTCATGCTCTGTCTGCAGATCACATCCCCATGAAACCTTGTATTCGAACTCGTCATTATGCTTCTCAAGTTCTGTGATTGCATCTGTATAGGTAATATGACCAAACTCAGATGTTGCTACATGATGAAGTCTCTCAATCAGTCCCTTATCTACAAACTGGTTGAAGAATTCCATTTCTTCCGGCGCATTCTCTAGAACGTAGTTGATTACATACTTCAACATGCTCTCTGCAAGCATCATATCGTCTTTTAAATCCGCAAATGCAATCTCAGGCTCAATCATCCAGAACTCTGCTGCATGTCTAGTAGTATTGGAATTCTCTGCACGGAAAGTAGGTCCAAATGTATAGATATTCTTAAATGCCATTGCATATGTCTCACCGTTAAGCTGACCACTTACAGTCAGATTGGTGGGCTTATTAAAGAAGTCCTTGCTGAAATCTACCTTGCCATCCTGTGTCAGAGGGAGATTGTTCATATCAAGAGTTGTTACCTGGAACATCTCACCTGCACCTTCACAGTCACTTCCGGTAATCAATGGTGTATGTACATACACGAAATCTCTCTCCTGGAAGAATTTATGAATTGCATAAGCACATAAGGAACGTACTCTGAATACAGCCTGGAAAGTATTAGTACGAGGTCTCAGATGAGAGATAGTACGCAGATATTCAAAGCTATGACGCTTCTTCTGTAAAGGATAGTCCGGTGTGGAATCTCCCTCTACTTCTACTGCTGTTGCCTGAATCTCAAATGGCTGCTTTGCATCCGGTGTTAAAGTAACCACACCTGTAGCAATCACTGCTGCACCTACATTCAGCTTGGAAATATCAGCGAAATTAGCTAATGCATCACTGTATACTACTTGCAGTGGTTCAAAAAATGTACCATCATTAATTACAAGGAAACCAAATGTCTTAGAATCTCTCTTGCTTCTTAACCATCCTCCTATTGTCACCTCTTTATCCGCATAATCTTTGTAATTGCGGTATAAATCTTTAATGTTTATCATAAGAAACCTCCTACTAAAAAAAGTCCATCACATGCTTTCCATTATACCCACTTTAGGCTATGTACGCAATGAATTTGGACATTTTTTATTGTAATTTTTGTCAATTTAGTGTTCATATCGTGCGCTAAGGCACTGTATCAGCTCATTTGTGCCTGCGCATACTGGATAATGTCCTGTATCTCCATTCCTGATTTTTCAACGGCTGCACGCAATTCGTCCAGCTCTTCCATTTTCTGCTGCTGCACCAGTTCATTCAGTTCTTCTTTTTCCTTCTTCAATCTGGTTGTCAGTGCTTCTATCAGTTCTTCCTTCTGCGCAATCTTCTCCTGCAAAGATTTTCTAGCCCCTCTTGCCATATTCTCTCTCCTTCTCATTATCTATTTATGACAGCAGATGATACAATGCAGTGCACGTATACACTGCTGTCATCTGCTTATAGTATATGGACAAGATGGCAGATTTATTCGGGAAATTATATTTATTTTCATTTTCAAGCCATTCCCTACAGTTCGTAAGGAGTTGTCTGGTAAACATAATAATTGAGCCAATTGGTATAGAGGTTATTACTATGTGATCTCCACTGCAGATCGGGTTTCCGGGTTGGATCATCATTGGGATAATAATTTCTTGGGATATGAATAGGTAATCCCTTATCCAGGTCTCTATGATATTCTTTATCCAAAGTATAACGGTCATACTCAGGATGTCCGTTTACAAATATCTTCTTTCCCTCTTCGGCGTATGCAAGGAATACACCTGCTTCTTCTGACTCTGCAAGTACTGTGATCGCATCACATTTATGAATCTCTGAAGCCGGTGTCTCTGTATGCCTGCTGTGTGGCGCAAGGAAATAGTCATCAAAGCCACGAACAAGCGGTATCTTTCTGTTCTGCACTTTATGGGAATACAATCCGAACAGTTTCTCCGGAAGCAGTCGCTTCTGGATTCCATAATAGTGATAGAATCCTGCCTGGGCTCCCCAACAGATATGCAGGGTAGAAGTAACATTCTGTTCTGCCCAGTCCATGATCTTGCAGACTTCATCCCAGTAATCCACTTCTTCAAAGGTAATATCCTCTACAGGCGCACCTGTAATAATCAGACCATCGAATCGTTTCTCTTTAATTTCATCGAAAGTGGTATAGAAACGGTTGAGATGATTGGCTGATGTATTCAAAGATACATGGCTTGTTACCATGAGGAAAGTTACATCTACCTGTAATGGCGTATTGGACAAAGCGCGCAGCAATTGCAGCTCCGTGTCCTGTTTTACAGGCATCAGATTCAGGATGCACACCTGTAATGGACGAATATCCTGATGGGAAGCTCTGTTCTCGTCCATGACAAATATATTCTCATATTCCAGTATTTCTTTTGCCGGTAACTCACTTTGTATCTTAATAGGCATTTCTGCGTCCTCCTTATGGTGTCATTCCTAAATATTGTTCCATGAATTCTTCTTCTGTTATGATAGGAACAGACAATTCTTTTGCTTTCTTGTTCTTAGAAGAATTGGAAGTGATATCATTATTGATCAGGCAAACGGTCTTGGACGTTACACTTCCTGTTACTTTGCCGCCCTTTCTCTCTATCAGATCTTTCAATTCATTTCTGCTTCCGAAGTGCTCCAGACTTCCTGTTACGACAAATGCCTGTCCTGTCAGTGTCTGCTCACTTTCATTTATTTCTTCTTTTTCAATGGATATCTCCGCCAGAAGATCATCCAGCTTCTGGTTGTTATCCTCCTGCTCAAAATACTGGGCAAAAGCCCTTCCTATCACTTCTCCAATTCCATCAATCTCGCTCAGTTCTTCTACTTTTGCTTTGCGCATGGCATCCAGATCATAGGAATAGTGTCTACATATCATCTTCGCATTGGCAAGTCCAATATTGGCTATTCCCAGACTGTAAATCAGTTTGGGCAATGTTACATTTCTCGCCTGTTCAATACTGTTCATCAGATTCTGATAGGACTTCTCCCCGAATCCTTCCATCTCAACAATCTCGGCCTTATGGTCAGATAAATGGAATATGTCACTGTATTCATGAATAAAACCTTTTGCAATGAATTTCTCCAATGTAGCTTCTGATAAACCATCTATGTTCATGGCATCTCTGCTGACGAATAATGAGAACGACTTTATTTTCTTAGCCACACAATCTGGATTGATACAATACAGAGACTGCACATCATTGATTGCCCTGATCTGGGTTGCACCTCCACACACCGGACAGACTGCTGGAATCTCTACATTATCACTTCCAGTCAGATTCTCCGCAATCTGGGGAATAATCATATTTGCCTTATAGACTGTTATCTTATCGCCGATTCCAAGCTTCAGGGCATGCATGATACTGATATTGTGAACTGAGGCACGGCTTACTGTCGTTCCTTCCAGCTCTACCGGTTCAAAAATAGCCACCGGATTAATCAGACCCGTTCTACTTGGACTCCACTCGATTTCCTTTAACGTGGTTTCTCTGATTTCATCAGCCCATTTAAAGGCTATGGAATCTCTTGGAAACTTCGCCGTTCTTCCTAAAGAACGTCCATATTCTATATCATCATAAAGAAGAACCAGACCATCTGATGGAATATCATAATCAACTATCTTCTTTTCATAGCCTTCGATAGCTGCCATTATAGTGTCTGCACTGACTCTCACATACTCAACTACATCAAATCCCTGCTGTTTCAGGAAACGGAACTGTTCTTCTCTGGAATTGGAGAAATCCACACCTTCTGCCTTTACCAGGGAAAAGGCATAGAATCTTACATTTCTCTTCGCAGTGATTTCATTGTTAAGCTGTCTTACTGAACCTGAACACAGATTTCTCGGATTCTTGTATTTGGCATCTACATCTTCTATTTCTTCATTGATTTTCTCAAAATCAGAATACGTAATGATAGCTTCACCTCGTAAAATCAATTCGCCTTGATACTGGATACGAAGTGGAATATTCTTGAACACTTTGGCATTATTGGTAATGACTTCTCCAATTTCACCATTTCCTCTGGTAACTGCTTTGAACAATGTACCATCACGATATGTTAAAACGATGGTAAGTCCATCCAGCTTCCAGCTAAGTAACCCTTCTTTGTCCTTGAGCCAGCTGCGAAGCTCCTCTCTGTCCTTTGTCTTGCCAAGAGACAGCATGGGGCTTTCGTGTGCTTCCTTAGGCAGTTCATCTACTGCTTCATAGCCAACACTTATGGTAGGACTGCCTGTTAAGACCATCCCTGTCCCCTGCTCCAGATCAGACAATTCATCATAGAGCTTATCATATTCATAATTACTCATGATTTCTTTATCCTGAGCATAATAAGCCCTGGAAGCTTCCCGCAGTATTTCTATCAGTTCTTTCATTCGCTGAATCTTCTGATCCATAATTTTACCATGCCTTTCAATAACCTGCAAACTTATACTATTCTTCCCTATCCAAGGATCATGCCGCAGACGATACCTGCAATGATTCCCATTACATATAATACGCCTGTGATGATTATATTTTCCTTTACATGATGGTTGACTTTATACAGAACCAGTAATCCAACACCGGCATTTACGAAGAGTCCTGTCATCATCATTCCTGCTCCCATCATTCCCTGTACATACAGATTGGTAATCAGGACAGATGCAGAACAGTTGGGAATCAGACCTATCAAGCCAGACAGAATATGCCCCCATACCGGGTGATTCCATAAAGCAGCGGCATATGCTGTATTTTCTGTATACTCAAAGAATATATTTAATACAACAGATACACCAAAAATTAAAATAACAATATTTATTGTATGTTTCAATGCCGATAAAATAATATTATTCTCATGGTCACAGTCGCAATGCTCCTGCTCACAGAAATCATGAATATGGTTTGCTTCTATCTTAGGGTGTCTCTTATAGACCAGATCAACCAGATATCCACAAATAACACCTGCTATGCATTTCATAATAAGAATCTTACCTATCATAGCCGGCTGAATGGCTGCTGATATCAGTATAGGCAGCATTTCATCAGAGGTTGCCATAAAAATGGCAATCAGTGTACCAAGTGTAATACTGTGTGCTGCATAGAAGCTTGCCGCTGCACCTGAGAATCCACACTGTGGAATAATACCGACCAAACCGCCTATCAATGGACCTAACTTGCCGGATACTGTAATCATCCCCAGTGTCTTATCCTTTGCCTTATGCTCCAGCCATTCCATTAATATATATGTAACTAATAAAATAGGAATCAGTACAATACTGTCCAAAAAAGCATGCTCTATTGCATGTAACATATGTAACCTAGCCTTTCTAACGATTGTGGTATGAATCACTCATACCACACAATTCATACAATTGTTTCTTTTCCTCAGAAGTCAGCTCACGATACTGATTGCTTGCAAGACTTCCAAGTTCAATATTTAATACTCTGATTCGACGTAGTGAAACTACTTCATAACCAAAGTACTGACACATTCGACGAATCTGACGATTCAATCCCTGCGTCAGAGTAATATGAAAAGTATATTTGCCCTTTGCCACAACTTCACAGGGTCTTGTCGTTCTGTCAAGTTCTTTCAGATAAACACCCGCAGACATTCTATCCAGGAAATCCTGTGTGACCGGTTTATTTACCTTGACTATATACTCTTTCTCATGTTTTTCTGATCCTTTCATCATCTTCTGAATCAGATCGCCATCATTGGTCATGATAAGCAGTCCTTCTGAATCCCTGTCAAGTCTTCCTGCATAGGTCAGGCGGACAGGATATTTCAGTGCCTGATGAATCGTCCTGGCAGCATGGACATCCTTCTCTGTACAGGTAACACCTAATGGTTTATTGTAAGCCAATATGATTTTCGTCTCTATAGGCTTCACAGCTTTACCATTTACTTCCACCAGATCCCGGTCACTGACCTGCATACCGCTTACCGCAGGCGTATGATTGACCATGACCCTGCCCTGGTCAATATAACGGTCAGCCTCTCTTCTGGAACACACTCCACATTCTGCCAGATATTTATTCAATCTTGTCATAGATATTCCTTTAGTTTTTCAATACATTTTTCTTCAAAATCCATCAGTTCTTTCGCAACCTCCATGGTCATACTGCCAGCATTATCATGATGGTTCATGGATTTGCACATGCTGAGGATTCCACGGTTATTTCCCTGTATCATCAATTCTGCGATTCTGCTTGTGCTGTTATTCAACATGGTATTCATATTGATTGCACCTGAAAGCATCATATCCTCTACTGCACTGGGATGATAGACATCCTTGCTTTCTCTGGTAAGCATATCTACTGCCTTATTATGCAGCTTTGAAAAAGACAGATTTTCCCTCGATAATTCATAGGAAAGCTTATCATTACATACTTTATCCGAAATGGCTTCTATTGCTTTCACTGCCATTCGGGTATTCTTCTGTACTTCTTTGAGAATTTCTGTATCATCCTTATTCATGACTGCCTCCTGTCTGCATTTTGCGTATTCTATTGTCAGTCATAGGATGTCCTTATTTCTACATTTCTATTCTTCTGTTAAAACTTCTGTTGGCTGAGTTTCTTCAGACAACACTTCTTCTATCGGATATTCTGGCTCCCGATATTCTGGCTCCACATTCGCTGGCTCTGTCTGTTCAATCTCTGCTGCCATAATCTC
>ENA-UPWU01001125-UPWU01001125.1-human-gut-metagenome-genome-assembly--contig:-NODE-1125-length-11341-cov-4.586204_pt1 | contig 11341 bp, 9 predicted proteins | sample MGYA00250058_ERZ773392 | MGnify/ENA primary metagenome ERZ773392 (study PRJEB29103, sample SAMN06112084) | human gut metagenome | biome: human gut; feature: ankylosing spondylitis patient; material... | reverse complement strand
ATTTTGTATCATCTGTGTGGTTTTTGCGCAAAACAAAAGGCCCAGTGACAAAGTCGCTAGGCCTCCTGTTTGTGTAAAAGGGGAATTCTTCCGGAAATTGCTAATTAGCATGTCTAATGTCTTAGACTGATTGTATTATATGATGTATTCAGAGTTATTTCTACAATTATATTGCCCAAGCAATTAAAATATATTGACGAAATAAATCAAATCAGTTCATTTATTGCATCAGCTACATTGGAAACGCCAACAATCCGCATTTTCTCCGGAATATCTGACAGGCCATCCAGATTTGCTAATGGCAGGATACATTTCGTAAATCCAAGTTTCTGCGCCTCCAGCACACGCTGCTGGGCCATATTGACAGCACGAACCTCTCCTGAAAGACCTACCTCACCGAAAATCACCGTTTGATCGGAAATAACCTTATTTTTAAAGCTGGATACCAGTGCCATCACAATGCCCAGATCCAACGCAGGCTCTAAAAGCCGCATGCCACCGGCAAGATTGACATATGCATCTGTCTGTCCCATGCGAAGTCCCAGCCTTTTTTCCAGTACCGCCATCAGGAGATTCACTCTGTTAAAATCCGCACCTGTTGTCTGGCGGCGCGGAATATTAAAATTAGAATCACAGACAAGCGCCTGGATCTCGATCAGCATCGGTCTGGTGCCCTCCATGGCACAGGCAACTATAGAACCGCTTGCATTTTTCGGTCTGCCGCTTAGCAGATAAGCAGACGGGTTTTTCACCTCGCAAAGACCTTCCTTGCGCATTTCAAACACACCGATCTCATCCGTGGAGCCAAAACGATTTTTCACGCCCCGTAAAATCCGATAGGACGCATGCCTGTCTCCTTCAAAATATAAGACCGTATCTACCATATGCTCCAGCACACGCGGTCCCGCAACCGTACCTTCCTTTGTTACATGCCCGACAATAAATGTTGCAACAGGCATACTCTTGGCAAGACGCAGAAAAACAGCTGTTGCTTCTCTGACCTGCGATACGCTGCCCGGTGCAGAGGTCACACGTTCCGCATACATCGTCTGGATAGAATCGATTACGACAATATCCGGTTTTTCCTGCTTTATCACTGCTTCTACCGTATCCAGATCTGTTTCACACAGAAGCTTTAACTGATCCGTAAATTCGCCGATCCGCATTGCGCGTATCTTGATCTGTTTAAGAGATTCCTCCCCTGATATGTATAAAATTTGTCTACACTGGATTCCATGAAGCTCAATCACATCACCCCGGTAGAACAGGCGAAAATTGATTGTGCCCGTGCACATTTCAAGGCACTGAACGATGAAAACGTGGTGTACGATGTGGTGAGTGACTATCAGACATTGCTGAACGCAGTTATGAAATAATAAACCAAAAGAAATAATACGGTGCTGCTGTGCAGCATTCCCCAAAACGGTAAGGTTCTATTGTGAACTTTGCCGTTTTTCTTTTTGTCCAAAATTGTATTCCAAAGCGGCCCTATAGATTCATATTGGTGTAAGAAGTTTTCCAAACAAAATTTGAAAATCAGGTTGCCAAACACCCTTTTTAGAATGTTATAGGTATAGGAGGTTGTTTGAAAAAGTGAAAATTTCCCAAATTTTCATAAGACCCCGTTTAAAAATACCCCTTTAAGTTTGTATAGGGTGTAGGGACTACTTTCAGAAACGAACCCCTTGGCATTTTGGAAAGTCCACAACTTCTTACAAAACCACACTGTACCTTGACAACAACATGATCGGCTGCAAGTTAATATGCTTTTTCGGAGAAGTGCCGCCACGACAAGAGCGCACCAAGAAGAAGCCATACGCCGGAGGAAATCGGGCAGGAACAGCTTGCGGGCAGACCGACACCGAAGAAGAACCGGGCAAGCTGGCAGAGAGGACTTCACAAGTCTTGTCTGTCAGGTTGTTCGGCGCAAGAGTGCAGAGATCGCAGATCTTTGCGCGGGTCAAGGGCGGCAGCCTTGCCCAGTGGATGTGATGCCCTGCGTCATATCCTACTGGGTATTATCTGGCGCATAGCAGGCGGCAGATTTGCAGCTTCGCTGCACCGCGTTGCCCCTACCCCGCGCACGGCGCTCTCTGCGTGACCCCAGAAAGGAGAGATGGTCGCTGAAACTGACCCGACACAATGGCCGCGCCGGAAAGCACGGCACTTATAACCCAAAGCACAATGACCGCAGTTTTGAAATTGCCAACAGCGAGCATATCGACCCGGAACGTGTCCAGCAAAACATTTATTGGGATTGTTATAACGGCATCTGCTCTGCTCTGCAGCCCAAGAGTGAGGAAAGTCTGGCCGACACTTTTGAAGAAGTCGAAAAGCTCTACTACAAACTCCATTACACCAATTTCACCGAAAAGCAGAATGAGCGCAACGCCAAAATCCGGCACACGGAACGAAACCGTTCTCCCGAAGATTTGCTTACCAGCAAGAAAACCTGCCCCGAAGAAAGCATTTATCAGCTTGGAACGCTGGAGAGCCACGCTTCGCCCAAAGAACTTTTTCAAATCGCCACAGAATTTATGGACGAGTTCCATGAGCGTTTCGGCAAACACGTTCACATTCTGGATTGGGCCTTGCATCTGGATGAAGGTACGCCGCACATCCACGAACGCCATGTGTTTGACTGTGAAAATAAGTATGGAGAGATTGCTCCGCAGCAGGAAAAGGCATTGGAAGCACTGGGTTTTGAACTGCCAAAACCAGACAAGCCCCTTGGTCGCTACAACAATCGTAAGATTACATTCGATGCAGCCTGCCACACGATGCTATTCGAGATTGCCAAACGCCACGGCTTGGAACTGGACGAAGTGCCAGAATACGGCGGACGGGCTTATCTGAAAAAGCAGGATTACATTCTGAAAAAGCAAAATGAACGGATCGCAGAACAGAAGAAAGAGCTGCAAGAACAAAGTATTCAATATGTCGGATTGCTGGAAGATTGCCGTAACCAGCGAGATGAAAATGCTGAACTATTCAACCAGGCGATAAGGAAATCTGAAGAGATTTCGAAAAACAATGAAAAAATTAAAAGCCAAGAGAACGAATTAGAAGAGCTGTTTTCGCAATGGGTAGATGTAAACGATTTGTTTAATGATGCGGTAAATGGTTCTTATGACCAAGCGGTCCTTGCGGTTTCCGATGTTGGATTAAACAAAGCATTACAGGAAGCTGTAAATGAAATTGATCAACATTTGGAATGGTTAATGGAACCAGAACGAATTGCAGACTTCCGCACCAGAAAATATGCAGAAGAACAAATACTCTGCCTGCGGAAAAATATCATTGGGGCAATCAAGAGCCTTCTTTCAAGAGGGACGCAGTTCTTCTATATCCCAGAGGTGAAAAAAGCGGCCATGGAGCAAATCAAAGAAAATACTCGTCCGTCTGTTCTGCAAAAGCTGCAGCAGCGGCAGGAAGAAATCGCACAGCGTGAGCAGACACGTACCAAACCGAAAAAGCGTAGTCATGGCATGGAACTGTAAAGGAGGAAAATTTTCAAGTACAACAATTTATTTGAAGTCGTAAAGCTGAATATTACCGCCCGACAAGCCGCAGAAGCCTATGGTTTTCGTCCAAACCGCAGCAGCATGATTTGCTGTCCATTCCATGCAGACCGCAATCCCAGCATGAAAGTGGACTCTCGGTTTCACTGCTTTGGCTGTGGAGCGGATGGCGATGTGATAGACTTCACCGCAAAATAGTTTCAACTGTCCCTGCTACAAGCGGCTGAAAAGCTGGCTGCAGATTTTGGGCTTTCTGCAACAGATAACTTTCAACCACTTCCCTGCAAGCCGGTGGAAAAACCGCTAAGTCCGAAAGAGCAATTCTACAAAATCCTGTGTGGCTATCGTTCTCTGCTAGCAAATTGGCGCATGGCCTATGCACCCAAAAATCCAGAAGCATCCCTGCATCCTTGTTTTGTAGCAAGTCTGCACTATGCAGACCGTGTGCAATATCTGCTGGATATTCTTTTGCTGGGAAGTCTACCTGAAAAGCAACAATTACTCAACGGAAAGGAAGTGACCGCCCTTGGAAAAGCAATCGAACGATGCAAAGAAACCGAAGAAGCAGCATAGCGCACCCGCCCGAAACTGGGTGGGTGATAACGGAAAAATTATTGAACCATTATTCGCAGATTACTTTTTGAGCCTGCACCCCATGCGCTGCTTTCAAGGCAGGCTGTTCACGGTGGATGGCATGGTGGAGGATGAAGCTCCACTGAAAAAGGAAATCTATGAGCAGATTCGCTATTATGCAACCACCAGCGTAGCGCGGCGCATTGAATATATCATGCAGGCCATCAAGTTGGCCTGCGCATCCGAGCCGCCGGAGATTCAGACAGACCGCATCCATGTCCGAAATGGTACATATTTTGCAGACGGTCACTTTACTCCTGAAAAAGAATACTGCATGAACCGACTGCCCATCGCCTATGTGCCAGAAGCACCAGCGCCAACACGCTGGCTGCAATTCTTGAACGAACTGCTATACGAAGAAGATATTCCGGCCCTACAAGAATACATTGGCTATTGCCTGCTACCTGTTACCAAAGCGCAGAAAATGCTGCTGATGGTCGGCAAGGGCGGTGAGGGAAAATCCAGAATCGGGCTGATCCTGCGAGAATTGCTCGGCAGCAGTATGTACACAGGCAGTCTGCAAAAAGTGGAAACCAACCGCTTTGCCCGTGCAGACTTGGAGTACAAGCTGCTTTTGGTGGACGATGACATGAAAACCGAGGCCCTGCCGCAGACCAACAACATCAAGACCCTTGTTACACTGGAAGATAAAATCGACATTGAGCGCAAAGGTCAGCAGAGTGTACAGGGAACGCTATATGTGCGGTTTGCCTGCTTCGGAAACGGCAGTTTACATGCGCTCTATGACAAGTCCAACGGTTTCTATCGCCGCCAGCTGTTGCTCACCACTAAGGAAAAGCCCGTTGGCCGGGTGGATGATCCTTTCCTCATTGACAAGATGCGGGGTGAAAAAGAGGGTATCCTGCTTTGGGCATTGGAGGGGCTGCATCGGCTGATTCGGAACAGCTATCAGTTTACCATCAGCGAACGCACTGCGGCAAATCTGAAAGAAGCAATGGAGCAGGGCAACAATATCCTTGGCTTTCTCAAATCTGAGGGCTATTTTGAAATTCGGCAGGGGGCCAAGTGCAAATCTACGGATTTCTATAAAGTCTATGAACGCTGGTGTCTGGATAACCTGGAAAAGCCGCTGGCAGCATCCACCTTTATCCACCATCTAAAAGATAATCAGAAAAGTCTGGGCATCGTCTACGATGATAAGTGCATCGGTACAAATCGGGGCTTTCACAATGTAGACGTTGACCTGTTTTTATCCGTTGATGTTCCAAGTCCGTGGGATTAAAAAATAGAATCAACTTGAAAAAGCCCTGCTCAGCCTGCTCACAGTGTGCAAAAGGTGCAGGATGAGCAGAGTGAGCAGGCGATTTTGAATTTACATCAAAAATAAAACATGGAGGTTTTGCCTATGAACAAATCTCGGCCTGTTGCGACCGAAACTGTGAAATCTTTGTATTATACGAAAAATATCTTGCAGACCATTCCGAATAACGATACAATGGAAGTGGTCACTCAAACCAATGCCGTCAAGTCTCCGACTGACAGCCTGAAAGCCACAACACTGGTATACACGGTAGAGGAGATCGCACAGATGCTGTCCATCAGCCTGCGCTCTGCCTACAATCTGTGCAACAGCACTACCGAATTTCGTGTTCTGCGGGTAGGCGGAAGCATCCGCGTCCCGAAAGACAGCTTCGATGCGTGGCTCCGGGCAGCTTGAAAAAGGAGATAACATATGGCATATATTACGAAACGCGGCAGCTCCTATGGTGTCCGCTATACTTACCAAGATGAGCAGGGAAAAAACTGCAACAAATGGGAAAGCTTTTCTACGAAAGAGGAGGCAATAAACCGCAAAAAACAAATCGAACACGAACTTGCAAACGGAACTTTTCTGATTCCGTCCACCATTACCGTCAAAGAGTTTTTGATGGAGTGGCTTCCCAAACAGTGCAACAAGCACAAGTGGGCACCCTGCACCTATCAATCCAATCTGGGAACGGTCCAGAACCTCATTATTCCGTACATCGGCGATATGCAGATGCAAAAGCTCAAGCCCTACCATCTGGAGGACCTGTATGCCACTCTTGGCAAAACGCCCTGCGGCCAGTATTATGAGGGCAAAAAGCAGGTGCTTTCGGAAAAACAGCAGCAGCGGTTTCTCTCCGGCACGACCATCCACGAGGTACACCGCCTGCTGCGGACAGCGTTCCAATATGCGGTGGAGTGGGGTATCCTCATCAAAAGCCCCGTTCCGGTGGACAGCCCCAAGAAATCGATTCAGGAGCGCGCCATCTGGGATGCGGACGAGATGTTGGCCGCACTTGCCAGCACGGAAGACCCGATCCTGCATCTGGCGGTCCATCTGACGCTGGTGGGCGCACTGCGTGAGGGCGAAGTCGCTGGTCTGACCCCGGAAGACCTTGATTTTGAGGGAGCAGACGGCACCGGCACATTCCGCATCAACAAGTGTATGCAGCGCGTCCAAAAGGCATCGCTGGCGAAAACGGGCAAGGGCTGCATCTTGCAGGAGTTTGAGGACAAGCGTGAGGGCAGCACCACAACGCTGGTGCTCAAAAAGACCAAAACAGCATCTTCCAACCGAACCATCTTCATGACGACAGTGTTGAAAGAAGAACTGAAACACTGGCTAAAGCGTTTGGAAATGGACGAAGCCGTTGAGCCGGAACGCTACCGCAACAGTGGGATGCTCCTGCGCTTGCCCAACGGTTTGGCGGTAGAGCCGATCCTCATCCGCAAAAAGTTCATCAAGTGGCAGGACGAGCACCCGGAGTTCACTCGCATTGTGTTTCACGGTCTGCGGCATTCCAGTGCCACCTATCAACTGATGATCTCCGGCGGTGATGTGAAAGCGGTGCAAGGCACAACAGGCCACGCCAGTGCCAATCTGCTGGTCAACACCTATGCGCACATCCAGCAGGATTCCCGTAAAAAGCTGGGTAAAAAGTTCGAGGAGGGCTTCTACAAGCCGAGAACAACACCTGCGCAGACTGCCCCGGTTGAATCAGAGCCGACCATCTCCGTGTCGGCACTGTTGGAGCTTCTGAAGGACGCAGACCCCTCTGTAAAAGCGCAGCTCCGCTTGGCTCTTCTGACCTGAATTGCAAAAAATAGCACGAATTGCAGAGTAATTCACAGACTTACTCCATCTGACACGAAAAATGCGGACCGTGCAAAAACCGTGCAGAGACCGTGCAAATGGCGTACAAAAAGAAAATCCCACGAGGAATCTTACGATTCTTCGTGGGATTTTGGTGCGCTCGAGGGAACTCGAATCCCTGGCCCTCTGATTAAAAGTCAGATGCTCTACCGGCTGAGCTACGAGCGCATATTTTCAGATTTACAGATACTGCCGAATTATATTACCACACCCGCGCCAAAAAAGCAAGAGGAAAGCGCAAAAAAGTGCCTTTCCGCAACACACAGACCCCCGCCGGGAGAGCACCCGTTCCTTTTATAAAAGCCAGTTTTGCTGTCACATCTCTGGGACACGGATATTCTGGCGGCAACTTCCTCTTTACAAATGGGGCGCGAACCAGTACAATCAAAGCAGAACGCACCGTCCCGGCCCGTATGCGGCGGGGCTTTTTGATAGGAGGCTGTTTTATCATGAAAATCTCTCGTCGGTCTGTCCTTCATATTTCCGGGCTGGCAGCGGCAGCGCTGGCCCTGACCGGCTGCTCTGCGGCTGGAAGCGCCGCGCTGGGCGGCAAGCTGCCCGGCCTGCTCAAGGGCCTGACCAAAAAAGGGGAGACTGCTGCTTCGTCGGAAGCTGCCAGCGACATGGCCGTCACCCCGCCGCCCGAGAGCGAACAGCTTGACCCGGCCTTCGGCATCATGCCCGAGTACGACGCCGACATCCTCACCGGCGCCGAGCGCAGTACCAACAGCCGCCCGGTGGCTGTGATGGTGAACAACATCGCCAACTCCCAGCGCCAGAATGCCCGCCCCCAGCGGGGCATCGGCAGCGCCGACCTGCTCATCGAGGCCAAGGTCGAGGGCGGCATCACCCGCCTGTGCGCCGTGTTCAGCGACGCCGACAGCATCCCCGAGGTCGGCCCCATCCGCTCAGGCCGCGACCAGTTCCTGCAGCTGCTCATGCCCTGGGACATCCTCTACTACCACGACGGCGAGAGCATCTTCTGCACCCAGTTCGTCAGCGTGTACGGCTACTCCAGGCTGAACATCGGCGGCAAGAATTATTTCAAGACCCCCATCCACCCCATCGTCTCCCACCGCAATAACCGCGGCCGCGATGTGGCCTACGAGCACACCGAGTTCACCTCTGGCAAGGAGATCTGCAAGGCCGCTTCTGACGCCGGCATCAGCCTCTACGCTCCCAGCGAGGGGACGTTCTTCCACTTTGCCGACTACCGCACCGACGAGGTCAACAAGCTCAAGGGTGAACCCTCGGCCAAAAAAATCGCCATCGTACATTCGGAGAGCTACCGCACCTCGTTCAGCTACTCTGCACTCAGCCACACCTACGCGATGCAGATGTACAACCCTTCCAAGAAGGCCACCGAGAACACCGTTGATGAGCTGACCGGTGAGCAGCTCACCTTCGAGAACGTCGTGGTCTGCTTCGCCGACATGGACGCCTACGCAGGTGACTCCCACGACGTGCAGGAGGTGCAGTACATTAAGGGCGGCGACGCCTACCTCTTCACCCGCGGCGGCGTGCAGGTGGGCCGCTGGGAAAAGACCTATCCCACCAACCCCCTCAAGCTTTACACCAAGTCCGGCGAAGAGATGACCCTCAACCGGGGCAAGACCTACTTTGCACTGGTGGACAACGACGAGCTGAGCAATTTCAGCTGCCAGTAAGCCCATGAGGAACATGACAATGAAACGCATTCGAACTGCGCTCTGCCTCATTTTGGCCGCCGCGCTGCTGGCAGGCTGCGCCTTTCTGCCCAGCGACAGCGAGCCGGAAACGCCCGCCCCCACCGACCCGCTCACCGGCCTTGCCCTCGAGTGGCAGGGCCAGCGTCCGGTGGCCGTGGCCATTGAGAACAGCACTGCCTCCACCACTCAGTGGGGCCTTTCCTCGGCATCGGTGGTGCTGGAAGCCCTCACCGAGGTGGGTACGTCCACTGAGCTCTGCCTCGTCTATCCGGCGCTGGCCGCGACCCCGAAGGTCGGGCCGGTGGCCGCCGGTCAGGACATCTACTGGCGGCTGCTGGTGGGCCAGCAGCCCATTCCGGTACAGCGGGGCGGGGGACAGTTCGACCAGAACTTCCTTGATTACTATTCCATCCGGGCCGTGGATGCTCTGGAAGCCGGGCGCACTGCCTTCGACTGCGGCAGTGAGTGGAGCAACGCACCGCTGTGGCACACCAGCGGCGAGGCCATCTCTAATGTCTTGGATGAGCTGAGCATCTCCTCTGTTCTGACGGAATCCCGGGTGACGAGCGCCGTATCCGCTGCAGCGGACGGTGCTTCCTCCGGGGCCGACGCAGTGCTGTCCCTCCCTGCACTTCTTCCGCAGGAAGCAGACGGCAAACTGCCAGACGCCACCGCGCCGGACGCGGTGAATGTCCGGGTCTGCTTTGACGACGACAACGCCACCGGCTTTTCCTACGACGCCGACAGCGGGCTTTACCGGATGCTCCACGCCGACGGCAACCTCCGCATGGAGCTTGCAAACGTAAAGGAAGAGGACTGGGCGAACAACTGGAAGAAATACTATAAGCCGTTCCGCGTAGGAAAGACCCTGGTAGTTAAGCCCTCCTGGGAGGAGGTCACCCCCGCCGCCGGCGACCGTATCCTTGAGATAGACCCGGCGTCCACGTTCGGAACAGGTCAGCACCACACCACAAAGCTCGTGATGGAGGCGCTTGAGGACATCGTGAAGCCCGGTGCAAATGTTCTCGACCTCGGCTGCGGAAGCGGCATTCTGTCCATCGCTTCGCTGCTTTTCGGCGCTGAGAAGGTCACGATGTGCGACATTTTCGAGAACGCGGTAAAGACCGCTTCCGAGAACGTTGAAAAGAACAATTTCACCCATGAGCACTACACCGCGTACTGCGGCAACATCATCGACGACGCGGAGCTGCGGAGTAAGCTCGGCACCGGCTACGACGTAGTGTGTGCGAACATCGTTGCAGACGTCATAATCGGCATGAGCCCGCTGTTCGCAGGATTCATGAAGCCAGACGCGACCCTCATCGTTTCCGGAATAATCGACGAGCGCCTTGACGAAGTGAACGCAGCCCTGACCGAAAACGGATTTGTTATCGCGGACAGCCGCAGCGAAGAGGGCTGGAACTGCATAATCCTCCACAGATAACAGAACGCAGGCGGGCTGCATATACTGCCGCAGGAGGCGGTGTATATGGAGTTCCTGTATGTTTTTTCGATAATGTTCCTGCTGATTTTCGGGCTTACCGTGCTGGTGAAGCTCATCGCCTGGGCGGTGCTCACTAGATGCTCCGTGAAGCATGACGTATTCGTGCGCAGCGGCGAGGATCTCGACGGATTTGTCGCGTCGGTGAGAAGGGACCCGCACGTCCGGCGGGTGGTAATACTTTCAGCGGGGAACGAATGGGACGAGGACGCAGTGCGGCTTGCCGAAAAGTACGGCAACGTCAGCTTTTACAACACAACGGAGCGGTGATCAGATTTTGGATAGGGAATCGGCAGTAACTCTCACCGGAACGGTAGAGGACGTGGTATTCTATAACGAGGACAACGGCTACATCGTCGTTGACCTCGACTGCGGCGGCGAACTCGTGACCGTCGTGGGCAATCTCGGCGATGTCCGGGAGGGCGAGAGCCTCACCCTGCTCGGGGAGTACATCAACTCGCCGAAATACGGCAGGCAGTTCAAGGCGGAGGTCTGCGAGCGGAGCCTTCCGAACACCGAGAGCGCCGTGCGGAAGTTTTTAGGCTCCGGCGTTATCGCCGGGATAGGTCCGGCGATGGCAAAGCGCATAGTAACCGCGTTCGGAAGCAGGACGCTTGAGATGATCGAAAACGACCCTGGACAGCTTTCCTCGATAAAGGGAATAAGCCCCGAAAGCGCGAAGAAGATAGGCGAGGACTTCCGGAGGATCGCAGGACTTCGCAAGGCGGTCACATATTTTGCGCGGTACGGACTTTCTCCGTCCGTCGTGGCTCTTGCGTGGAAGAAATACGAGCTGAATCTTTTGATTCCAAGTCACCTTTCATCAGTAAATAATTGCCAGTGAGACAACCCATCGGTC
>ENA-UPWU01001123-UPWU01001123.1-human-gut-metagenome-genome-assembly--contig:-NODE-1123-length-11352-cov-5.746608_pt1 | contig 11352 bp, 9 predicted proteins | sample MGYA00250058_ERZ773392 | MGnify/ENA primary metagenome ERZ773392 (study PRJEB29103, sample SAMN06112084) | human gut metagenome | biome: human gut; feature: ankylosing spondylitis patient; material... | reverse complement strand
ATCTGGCAGACCTGCATGAACGGTTCTTCCGAACTGGTGACGAATCTGTCTACGTACATTGTTGGTGTGCTCTATAACTTTCAGCTGATGGAGGCGGCCGGAGAAAACGGCGTGGCGGCATATGGTATCATTATGTATGTGGATATTATCTTCATGACCTTGTACCTCGGCTATTCCCTGGGATCCGCACCTATCGTAAGCTTCCACTACGGTGCCGGCAATCATGCGGAATTGAAGAATCTGTGCAGAAAGAGCCTGGTCATCATCTCAGCCTGCGGTGTGATATTGCTTACGGCATCCCAGATCCTGGCAGGACCGTTGGTGAAGATTTTCGCAAGCTATGATCAGGAACTGCTTAAGATGACGACCTGGGGATTTCGGATCTACGCTATCGCATTCCTGGTGAGAGGCATGAATGTCTGGGGATCTTCTTTCTTCACGGCACTGAATAACGGAGCGGTGTCTGCGGCAATCTCTTTCCTGCGGACCTTTGTGTTCCAGATTATTATCGTGTTGATCCTGCCGGGACTGATCGGCATTACCGGCGTATGGTTGTCCATCGTGATTGCGGAATTTTTAGCGCTGTTCGTGACCATCGGATTTTTGATTGCGAAGAGGAAACAATATCATTATGCATAACTATTCAGAGCCATGCATTTGTAGACAGAATATGATTGTTTACAAGCATATTTGTCTACAGTTATATGGTCTGAATAGTTATATATGTAAGAAAGGATTGGCTTATATATGGGATGTGGAATCGCAACAAAATGTATCTATGGAGATGGTAAAACTTTTGAAGGAGATAAAACAGGAGCTATCAGCTTTCCAATTTATCAGACAGCAACGTATGCCCACCCTGAGGCAGGCAAAAGCACAGGCTTCGACTACAGCCGTTTGCAGAACCCTACAAGGCAGCAGGTGGAGAATGTGGTGGCTTCTCTGGAAGGCGGCGTAGATGCACTCGCCTTTTCTACAGGAATGGCAGCGATTACCATGTTAATGGAGATATTCAAGCCGGGAGACCACATCATTATAGATGCGGATCTGTATGGCGGCAGTATCCGGCTTTTTGACCATGTAAACGAGAAGAACGGTCTGACTTTCAGCCACATTGACTGTACAAAGGAAGACATTGAGGCTTATATTCAGGAGAATACAAAGGCAATCTACATAGAGACACCGACCAATCCGATGATGAATGTCATAGATATCCGCAAGGTATCTGACATTGCCAAGAAGCATGGGCTTTTGCTCATTGTAGACAATACTTTCCTGTCTCCGTATTTCCAGAGACCTTTTGAGCTGGGCGCTGATATCGTCATTCACAGCGGTACGAAGTTCCTCGGTGGACACAATGACACACTGGCAGGCTTTATTGTAACCAATTCCTAGGAGATATCTGATAAGCTCAGATTCCTTATCAAGACAGTAGGTTCAGGACTTGCGCCATTTGACAGCTGGCTGATTCTGCGTGGAATCAAGACACTGCCGATTCGTATGGAAAAGGCACAGGAGAATGCCCAGGCAATCGTGGAATTTCTTTTACAGGAAAAGAAAGTGACTAAGGTATATTATCCTGGTATCGAAGGAACCAAGGCTTATGAGATTTGTAAGAAACAGGCAAGCGGTTTCGGAAGTATGCTGACTTTTGAAGTAGAGAGCGAAGAGCTGGCGCTTCATATTCTGAAGTCAACGAAGCTGATTCCTTTTGCAGAGAGTCTTGGTGGTGTGGAGACTCTGTTGACTTATCCTACAACACAGACTCATGCGGATGTACCGGAAGAGGTCAGAATCCGTAATGGTATTACAGACAGAGTATTGAGATTATCAGTTGGTATTGAGGATAAGGCAGATCTGATCGCAGACCTCAAGCAGGCAATTGACAGCTACAGGTAATTTTATGTTGCGCCTGTTCAGAGTGGTGGATATAATGTAACATATATCCGAAAGGACACATATAATATGACACTACAACAATTGATCTATGCGGTGAAGATCGCCGATACCAAGTCTATGAATAAGGCGGCGACAGAATTGTTTGTCTCCCAGCCTGCTCTTTCCAGTACGATGAGAGATTTGGAAGAAGAATTGCAGATAGAGATTTTTATCCGTACGAACAAAGGAATCGTAATCACTACAGAGGGTGAGGAATTTCTAAGCTATGCCAGACAGATGGTAGAGCTGAATCAGATGATAGAAGACCGCTATATTAATAATATGAAGCGGAAGAACAAATTCAGTGTATCCATGCAGCATTACTCTTTTGCAGTAGAGGCGTTCATGAAGCTTGCAAGGGAATTTGCCCTGGAGGATTTCGAGCTGGCGGTGCATGAGACTAAGACCAGTGAGGTAATTGAAAATGTACATAATCACCGAAGTGAGCTGGGCATACTTTATCTGAATGACTTTAACAGAAAGGCGATGCAGAAGATATTTGCAGAGAATGACCTGGAGTTCACAGAACTGTTTCAGTGTGATGTGTACGTATACCTCAGCAATCATCATCCGCTGGCAGGAAGAGATAAGATTACCTTTGAAGAGCTGGGGGATTATCCATGCCTGTCTTTTGAACAGGGAGATAAGAATTCCTTTTATTTTGCAGAAGAAGTGTTCAGTACGCTGCAGTACAAGCAGATGATCAAGGCAGATGACCGTGCGACCATGCTCAACCTTATGGTTGGTATGAATGGGTACACACTCTGTTCCGGTATTATCTGTGAAGAGCTGAATGGGGATGGTTACTCGGCAATTCCACTGGAGACAGATGAGAAGATGACTATAGGTTATATCAAGCGGAAAGGCATGCATATCAGCCACATTGGAAAAAGTTATATCGAAATATTACGAGGATATGCTTGACATTACCATGTACTTTGGATATGATTTGGGTAGTGACACAGGCAAGGAACGAACGGCAAAGTAGTCAAGAAACGAACGGCATCTTGATTACTTTGCCGTTCGTTTGTATGTAGGAATCACATACTTGTGAAAGCATGATTATGGACACAGAATGATACTGACTTAACATATGCATAAGCAGGCACTTGAAAAACGCCGGTACTTGGTGTGCATAGCCGTAAGGCATATGCGCACCTATGTATCCGCTGCGTTTTTCACGTAGCGAGAGCGTGCCTGTGTTGCATTGTTAAATCGGTATCATTCGTCCCATTCTATAAATACATTGTGGGAGATAAGAGATGGAAACAAAAGCATCAGAGAACATCATTGAACTTAAAGGGATCAGGAAAATTTATGAAGATAATTTCGAAGCAGTGAAGGATTTTAATCTTCAGGTGAAGAAGGGAGAATTTGTTACATTTCTGGGACCATCAGGCTGCGGCAAGACAACTACGTTACGTATGATTGCCGGCTTTGATATCCCGACATATGGACAGATTCTGTTAAATGGCAAGGATATCAGCCAGCTTCCACCAAATAAGAGACCAATCAATACCGTGTTCCAGCGTTATGCCCTTTTCCCACATCTGAATATATATGACAATATTGCGTTTGGCTTGAAGTTAAAGACCAAGACGGTAACTTATCAAAATGCAGCAGGGGAGACACTGACCAGACAGGAGAAGCTTTCACGTGGAGAAATCAGGGATAAGGTGCGTCATGCACTGGAAATTGTAGACTTGGAAGGCTTTGAAAAAAGAAGTATTACAACATTGTCGGGCGGACAACAGCAGCGTATTGCGATTGCAAGAGCGATTGTAAATGAGCCTGAAATACTGCTTCTGGACGAACCATTAGGAGCACTGGATCTGAAGATGCGTAAGGAAATGCAGCTGGAATTGAAGGCAATGCATAAGGAACTGGGCATTACTTTTATCTATGTTACCCATGATCAGGAAGAAGCGCTTACCATGTCTGATAAGGTGGTAGTCATGTCAGATGGTATGATTCAGCAGATCGGTACGCCGGAAGAGATATATAATGAGCCGAATACCGTCTTTGTAGCGGATTTCATCGGTGAGAGTAATATTTACGATGGCAAGATGTCAGGTCATAAGATGGTGCATTTCTGCGGTGCCGACTTTGTCTGTCTTGATGATATGCCTGTAGGAGCCAAGGTAGATGTTGTAGTGCGTCCAGAGGATATCATTATGACCGCACCGGAGCAGGGAACGATTACAGGTGTAGTCAACTCCGTTATTTTCAAAGGTATGCATTATGAGATTATTGTGCAGTCCGGGGATAATGAAGTTGTGATTCAGAGTACCAAGAGTGCGAAAGTAGGAGATACAATAGGTATGTGTCTGGAGCCGGACGGTATTCATGTAATTCTGGCGGAGACCAATCATAACGTATTTGATGGCGAACTTACCAGAAATTACACAGTGCGTTTTGCAGATGGCGAGTATGAATGTGACGTGACGAAATTATATGCAGGTTCTGCAATCAATGCAGATGGTATTCTGGTAGATGCTGATGGCAATGAGATCTACACAGATGGAGTCAAGGTGCGTGTCAAGATTCCTGTGGATGCGGTTTCCATGAGTGATGATACAGAGGGCGAGGGAATCTGTGGACATATTGTTTCTCTTATTTATAAAGGCGACCATTATCACTATATTGTCAGAACCAGAACGGAAGAGGATATCCACCTTCATGATGAATATCTGTGGAACGAGAATGACTATGTCAGAGTATTGATTCTAAAGGAGAGCATAGAACTTTCCTTTGAGCAGGATAACTAGAAGGAGCATGGATTAAGATGAATTTGCGTTTTCAGAGGAAGCAGCTTAGCATTCCTTATGTGATATTTTTGCTTTGCTTTGTAATTGCTCCTGTATTGGTGGTTTTTTACTATGCATTTACCAATGGAGAGGGCAGATTTACAGCAGCTAATTTTATTGGATTCTTTACCAATCAGAATACCATCGGTACACTTTGCTATAGTCTGGTCGTGGCGCTGACTGTAACGATATGTTGTACACTGGTGGCTTATCCTACAGCGTATATTCTGGCTCGAAGCCATTTTAAGAAAAAGGCAGTTCTTCTGGTGCTTTTCGTAGCGCCTATGTGGATTAATTTTACACTGCGTGTTGTGGCTTTAAAAGAAGTTCTTACCATGATAGAGGGAAATCTTGCATATCATCCATTTCTCAATACAGTACTTGGTATGACCTATGACTTTCTTCCCTTTATGATATTGCCTTTGTATACAACATTGAGCAAGCTGGATAAATCTTATCTGGAAGCAGCAACGGATCTGGGAGCCAGCCCGGTTATTACTTTTATGAAAGTTACATTTCCATTGAGTATGCCGGGATTGATCAGTGGAATCACGATGGTATTTTTACCATCTATGACAAACTACGTTATATTGGACATGCTCTATAACAGTACTTATATTATGGGTAGTCTGATTGGAAGCTATTTCAGCGCTTACGACTGGCATAGTGGTTCCATGATCTCTATTGTGCTGCTGGCAATTATTTTCCTGATTACGTGGGCAACCAATGGATTTAATGAAGAAGAGACAAGCAGGGGGGGAGTATTATGATCAAGAGAATCTTACACTCTTCATGGCTGGCACTGGTTCTGTTATTTATATATCTGCCTGTGCTGATGCTGGCAGTTTACAGCTTTACCGATACGGCAACAATTGGTACAAAGGGCAATTTTTCCCTGCAAAATTACGTGACACTATTCACCACACCAGAACTAAGAGGCATGATTGGTGGCACATTCCTGCTGGCTTTCGGATCTGCCCTGGTGGCAACAATTCTTGGAACTATAGGCGCAATTGGTGCTTTTTATTGTAAAAAAGGTCCTAAACAGCTGATTCAGTTCGTAAACCAGATCCCGGTTATCAATGCAGATGTTGTGACTGGTTTCTCATTATGCGTTCTGATGATCGTTGTACTGGGGATGGATAAGGAGACGCTGTTTCCGCTGATAGCGGGTCATGTGGTACTGGAAGCGCCTTTTGTCTATCTGTCTGTGCTGCCAAAGCTGAAACAGATGGATAACAGCATCTATGAGGCAGCAAGAGACCTGGGTGCTAATGCAAGAGCAGCTTTGTTCAAGGTAGTAATTCCACAGCTTGTTCCGGGTATCGTATCCGGCTTCATGCTGTCAGTTACATTGTCTCTGGATGATTATTTCATTACAACTTATACAAAACCTGCGACTTTTGATACAATCAGTACATATGTAGTAAATGCCACGAAGGGTTCTCATACTGAGATCAAGACTGCTCTTTGGGCATTGTCTACAGTCATCTTCGCTATGATATTAACGGTGGTGCTGGCTGGAAACAGGATTACCCATAGAAAGGCTGGTGCTGATAATGAGAAATAAAGGTATGGCAGCAGCGATTATGGGACTGGGAATCATGACCATATGCAGTGCTGTTCCTATGAAGGTGTCTGCTGCAAATGATACGATTACCCTGCGTGTGTGCAACTGGGAAGAATATATTGATGAAGGCGGCTGGGATGAGGACGAGAGAATTGAACTGCCCAGCGGAGATATATTTGGAGATAGGTCGCTGGTAGAAGAGTTTGAAGACTGGTACTATGAGAATTATGGAGTGCGTGTAAAAGTAGAGTATTCTACTTTTGGTACGAATGAAGAGCTATACAGCCAGTTGAACCTTGGTAATGTGTTTGATCTGGTCTGCCCCTCAGATTATATGATCATGAAGCTTATGACAGAGAACAGGCTGGAGCCTTTATCAGATGTTTTTTTTGATGAGACAAATGACAATAATTATTATAGGAAAGGGCTTTCTCCTTATATTAAGCAGGTCTTTGATGAGCATGAGATTAACGGAGAACCTTGGTCAGATTATGCGGCCGGCTATATGTGGGGCGTCACGGGAATGATATACAATCCGGACGAAGTAACACAGGAAGAAGCATCTACCTGGTCAATCCTGACCAATGAGAAGTTCCATAGACAGGTCACAATCAAGGATAATGTAAGGGACGCTTATTTCCCGGCGCTGGCAATCCTGAATACAGACACCTTAATGAATGAGGATTTCCGCTTGGAAGCTGACTATCAACAGAAGCTGTCAGATATCATGAATGATACGGGAAAAGCTACGATAGATGATGCAGAAGCGAAGCTGAAGGAAATCCGTAGAAATGTATATTCCTTTGAGACAGACAGTGGAAAGGCAGATATGATTACGGGTAAAGTCCTTGCCAGTCTGCAATGGTCCGGTGATGCAGTCTATGCAATGGATCAGGCCGAGGAGGATGATTTTATCCTGAACTGGGCAGTACCTGAAGAGTGTACGAACCTGTGGTTCGATGGATGGGTCATGTTAAAGAGTGGAATTGGCAATGATATGGCAAAGAAACACGCAGCAGAGGCATTTATCAATTACCTGTCCAAGCCGGAAAGTGCAGTACGCAATATGTACTATATTGGTTATACATCTGCCATAGCCGGTGGTGACAGCAATCTTGTCTTTGAATATCTGGAAAACAATTATGGCGCAGATGAGGATGAAGAAGATGTGATAGAGTATCCGCTTGGATATTTTTTCTCCGGGGATGCAGAGGATGAGAGATATGTCATCACAGCACCAGAGGAGCAGACACACAGACAGCTCGCAGCGCAGTACCCGAGTCAGGATGTGATTGCACGTAGTGCCGTCATGCTGTACTTTGATGAGGAGGGCAATGCCAACATCAATCAGATGTGGATCAATGTACGCTGTTTCAATCTCAGTATGATTAGTCCCATACAGTGGCTCTGCATAGCAACGGGTGTAATACTTATTCTCGTTATCATCCTTCTTATAAAATATGGAGACGAATGGTTTCAACCAAAAGCCCCCAGAGGGTATCATAGAGTCAACTAACAGGAAAGGGAGTACGAGTCACAGATTCGTACTCCCTTTCCTGGGACGATATGGACGCACCATCTCTGCCGGTTGTTTCTGTGAACACGTCAAGGCTGTAAGGACTTCTAAGCATCTACATAAGAAATGCTTTTATTACAAGTCCTGCGCCTGAAACTCGCCTGCGGCTCAGACAACGGCTCGGACTTGCCTGCATTTCTTCTTTGATGCCAAGAAGTACTAACAGCCATTCCTAAGGTTCACAGGCAACAACCGGCAGAGATGGTGCTGCCTAAAGCAAGCCATACTCAGGAAAACTTTCAACAATCTAGCCGCAGTTCATGGCAGTTCGACGAACGCAGCTTAGGGAGTGATGTTTAGAGTTTCTTAGAACAAAGAACAAATGCTTGCAAACCGGGCGCAACTGTCTGAGCCAGAATGGCGAGTTTTGCGTCCGGCTTGCACGCTATGCATTTGAGATGCAGTTCTTAGAAAATCTTACATCACGTACGTGGCAAGTGAGTCGAACTGCCATGAACTGCGGCGAAGCTTATGGAAAAAGATTGAATTAGGAAGGGATTTGTGAGATGCTATAGGGGGCAGGTGGAAGTTATGTGTGAGAGAAGAATTGTAATTGGGGGACGTGGGTGTCAGGTATATGGGGATGAGACAGCGAAGAACGTGATCTTCTGGTTTACAGGAGAACATGAGAAAGATACGATAGAAGAAGTGTATCAGCAGTTAAAGGAAACGACCCAGGTGTCATTTTGGCTGATTGCATGTGAAATAGAAGACTGGAATGCACAGCTTTCACCATGGAGTGCGCCGGCTGTATATGGAAAAGAAGGCTTTGCAGGAGAGGGAGCAGAGACCTTGGAATGGCTGGAGAAGGAATGTCTTCCGGGTCTTGAAAACATATATCAGATGAAGCTGGAAAAGAAAAGACTATTGATAGGCGGATATTCATTGTCCGGTTTATTTGCAATGTGGGCTTTTTACGAACTGGGGATATTCGCAGGAGCAGCGGCATGTTCTGCTTCCTTCTGGTTCCCAGGTTGGATGGAGTATACGAAACAGCATATGGTACGCAAGAAGAGCAGAATCTACTTGAGCCTTGGAATCAAGGAAGAGAAGACCAGAAATCCCGTAATGACAACAGTAGGGGAGGCTGCCAGAGGCATGTATCAGCAGCTGTCTGAAGATATGAACGTTGAGAAAGTGACTCTCGAATGGAATCCCGGTAATCATTTTACACAGCCTGCAGAGCGGACAATGAAGGGATTTGCATGGCTGTTATCATAAACTGCTTGATATGTAGTATTGAATACTATATAATATGGGTTAGGGAAATTGCGTGATTTTCCTAACCCATATTTGGAAAGGCATGGTTATAACGATGCATATTGACACAAATGATTTATTACAAAGTATATTAGCAAGTTTTGACAGAATTGATTATGTGAAGTCACAGGATATACCCAATATTGACCTGTATATGGATCAGGTAACTACATTCATGGATAAGAACCTGAGAAAATCTTCCAGATATCCTGAGAACGATAAAGTCATGACTAAGACCATGATCAATAATTATGCAAAGAATGATCTGTTACCACCACCTATCAAGAAGAAATATTCTAAGGAGCATGTGCTGGTACTGATTTTCATCTACTATTATAAAGGAATCTTGTCTATCAATGATATTCAGACGCTGTTGCAGCCAATTACGACGCAGTTCTTCCAGACAGAGGGAGAATTTGATATTACATCTGTGTATGATGAAGTATTTGGACTGGAGAAAGAACAGATAGATGCGTTGAAGAAGGATGTCATGGAGAAGTATGAATATTCTACGAAGACCTTTGAAGATGCGCCGGAAGAGAGTAAAGAGTTCCTGAAGCTGTTTTCCTTTATATGTTTACTAAGCTTTGACGTATATATGAAGAAACTTCTGATAGAGAAACTTGTAGATGAGATCAAGGAGAAAGATCCCAAATCTAAAAAAGAAAAATAACTGATAAATATTGAAAATGTCTGCTAATTATTCTATACTATAGGAAACCGAATAGTTGGGAAAGGAGTATGGGAATGATGGTATCAGGAATTACAGGAATCTCCGGAATGAATAGTTATCGTATTTCTTCTATTCATGGAAATCCTTATACATTGAATCCAGTCTCTGAGATAACTGAGCAGACAGAACAATCCGGCAGACCCCTTGTGATTGCAGCAGATAAGAAAGATGAGCTGTATGTCAAGGATTATGGCGAGCTGAAAAATACAGGAAGTACTGCAACCGGCGATTTTGCGGAAATGCTTGGAATCTGGCAGGATATGCAGGCAGGTGGAACACAACAGGTACAGCAGCAACAAAACACATCAACGTCCTACTATAATGATATGATTGGTCTGATGGGTTATCAGAATGCAATAAGAGACCAACTGGGAACATCTTTTATACCTTTTGAATAGTATAAGTGATGATGGGCAATCACTGGAAGCAATGGCTTTCAATGGTTGCTTTTTTATATCAGGACACACTTTTATCACAATTTCAACAAATTTTCATCACACATTACACATAGAATGAACAATAGCGGTTATTAATCTATAACCGGAAATGTTAAGTAGGAGGACAGAAGACGTGATAGAAGTAGAGAATCTGACAAAAAAGTATGGCAGTCATGTGGCAGTCGATAATTTGTCCTTTCGTGTAGAGAGGGGTATGATCTACGGCTTCCTGGGACCAAATGGAGCAGGTAAAAGTACGACCATGAATATGATGACCGGATATATTGCGGCCACCAGCGGAACAGTGAAAATTAATGGATACGATATCCTGAAGAATCCGGAGCAGGCTAAGAAAAGCATAGGATATTTGCCGGAGCTTCCACCTGTTTATCCAGATATGACCGTATATGAGTATCTGAGGTTTGTCGCTGAATTAAAGAAAGTAAAGAAAAATGAGAGACAGGTACAGATAGAGGACGTTATGAAGCAGACACAGATAGAGGATGTGAAAGGACGTCTGATCAAGAACCTGTCTAAAGGATATAAACAGAGAGTAGGTCTGGCACAGGCGATTATCGGTTATCCTGAGGTGATTATTCTGGATGAACCTACAGTTGGTCTGGACCCGAAGCAAATCATAGAGATTCGTGAACTGATCAGAGAACTGGCGAAGAAACATACGATTATTCTAAGTTCCCATATCCTGTCAGAGGTAAGTGCAGTCTGCGATCATATCATGATTATTTCCAAAGGTAAGCTTGTGGCAAGTGATACGCCGGAAGGACTGATGACCCTGTTAAAAGGCGGCAGACAAATGAAATTATCAGTGCTTGGTGAACAGAGTAAAGTCGAGGAACTGTTACGGAGCATGGAATCAGTCAAAGATTTCTCTATGCAGCCTCCTAGGGCAGAGGGAATGGTCAGTGTGAATATCAGGACAGAAGATACAGAAGATATTCGTGGTATCGGTTCTTTTAACTCTTCTCAGGATCCGCTTTATGTGATTGATGGTGTGCCTACTAACATGTCTT
>ENA-UPWU01001115-UPWU01001115.1-human-gut-metagenome-genome-assembly--contig:-NODE-1115-length-11424-cov-3.837666_pt1 | contig 11424 bp, 4 predicted proteins | sample MGYA00250058_ERZ773392 | MGnify/ENA primary metagenome ERZ773392 (study PRJEB29103, sample SAMN06112084) | human gut metagenome | biome: human gut; feature: ankylosing spondylitis patient; material... | reverse complement strand
ACGCATGTCCGGCGGCTGTCCTTTCCTATCTTCGTCTTTTTGGCGGTGGAGGGCTATTTCCACACGCGCAGCTTCAAGCGTTATGCGCTGCGGATGCTGCTCTTTGCCGTGCTCTCCGAGGTGCCGTTTGACCTGATGTACGGCGGCACGTGGTTCTACCCTGTGCACCAGAATGTCATCTGGACGCTGCTCATCGGCCTTCTCGGCATTCGGGCGATGGAGGCCGTGCGGGAAAAGGGGAAGACATGGCTCTATCTTCTGACTTGCGTTGCGGTCACGGTGCTGGGCTTTGCGCTCGGCACGCTCGGCATGGTAGATTATTACGGCATGGGAGTTTTGACGGTGTTTGTGTTCTATGCTGTCCGCAATGGAAACGGCAGGCAACAAAGAATTTGAAAAGGACACTGAGAAGAAAGGTCTGGGAACCCCTGCAACGCGCGCCGCGATTCTGGAAAAGCTGGTATCCTCCGGCTATGTACAGCGCAAGGGCAAGCAGATGATTCCCACGGAGGACGGTGTGGCCGCGATCCGCAATATCCCGGACTACCTGAAATCTGCCAGCATGACAGCTGAGTGGGAAAATGACCTGCTACGGATGGAGCGTGGCGAAATCAAGCCCCACGATTTTATGCAGGGCATCCATGGATTGCTCGATAAGATGCTGGCTGACCTCCGGCAGATTCCTACCGTCGCGGCGGCTCCCTATTATAATAAGGTGAGCGTAGGAAGCTGCCCGGTCTGCGGAAATCCTGTGCATGAAAGTAAACTCAGTTTTTGCTGTGCAGACCGCAGCTGCAAATTTGCTCTCTGGAAAGAAAGCAGATACTTGGCCAATATGAGAAAAACGCTGGACAAGAAGATGGCGGTAGACCTTTTGAAGAAAGGCCGCACCCATGTAAAAGACTTTTATTCCGTGAAAAAAGATAAAACGTTCGCTGCCGATCTTGTGATGCGCGTCGAGGATGGCCGTGCACAGTACAGTCTGGAATTTCCCAAAACACCGATGAAAACGAAAACGTAAAGGAGGTTTGACCCTTGCCACAGATTAACGATATTCGAGAATTGGCGCAGCAGAACGCCCGGTATGTCAGTAACTCGCCACAGGACTGGATGAGTTATCTGGATGTGGCGGCGCGGCTGTATCGCTATTCGTTCACCGATACACTCCTGATCCACGCACAGCGGCCCGATGCAACCGCCTGCGCAGAACTGGAACTCTGGAATCAGAAAATGAGCCGATGGGTCAACCGTGGCGCAAAAGGCATCGCGCTTCTGGATGATACCGGACCGCGTACCAAGCTGCGGTATGTGTTCGATATTGCTGACACCCATCTGGTGCGAGGCGGAAAAACACCGCTCTTATGGAATCTGGACAGCCACGAGCATGAGCAGACGATCTTAGACCATCTGGCAGATACCTATGGCTTATCCCAGACAGACAGCATGAATGCTGCCCTGCTGGAGCTGGCACAGCAGTTGACCGCTGATAATCTGGATGAAGCGATGGACGGTTTGGCCTATGAGGTGGCGGATACGTTTCTGGAAGAACTGGACGAAGATAACATCCGTGTCCGCTTCCGGGAACTGATGACCAACAGTATCTTCTATACGCTTTCCCGGCGTTGCGGGCAGGAGCCTATGGATGTGCTGGACGATGATGACTTTATCCGTATCGTGGATTTCAACAAGCTGCCGGTGCTGTCGTTCCTTGGCAACGCGGTTTCCGAACAGTGCGAAGCGGTTCTTTTTGGCATTGGCCGAGAGATGCGGAAAATTTACAAAAAAGAAATCACGCAGCAGCTTGAAAAATCCGTTGACAGCTTGTATAATACCAATACGGACTTTAGCACATTAAAGCACGAAATCAAAGAAAACACGACCAAAGGAGGACAAGAAAATGGAGTTGACGTATTACCGCAAGGGAGATTATCTGTTCCCGAATCTGGCCGTGAAGGACGAGCCACAGATTATCGGGAAGTACGGGATGCTGCGCAGGACGTACCTGAAAGAGAACCGCAAGAACTGGTATCAGAGTATGCTGATGAGCGGCAGACTGAACCAGCATCTGGCGCAGATCGAGGAAGAAGCGGAGAACCGGATGGAATCCCTGTTGGACAGCCTGAACGAGAAGTTCCCGGCACCGAGCAAGGAGAAGAACCCGCTGGCATGGGCGGCACATCAGAACAGCCTGACGGCGATGGCAGAAGAAATCGTCATGAAGGAATTGGTATACAATTAACCGAACCGACAACAGAACAGGATTTGAGCGAAGCAGAGGAAGAAATTGCCTCTGCTTTTTCTTTTCCTGATTTGCCGACCGTGGAACAGCAGATCCGCGCCATTGAAGCACCGATCCAGGCGCGGTATGCGGATGAAATTGCACTTGATTCCGAAGTGGTCGATGAAATCCTGCGCACGGGCAGCAACCGCAGCAAAGGCCAGCTGCGCCTGATCTACAATTTTATGGTCGAGAAAACCCCGGAAGAATACACGGAGTTCGTGAAAAACGAATATGGTACGGGCGGCAAAGGCTTTGAAATTGGCGGTGTGAAGTATGCGATCTGGTTCGATGATCTGGGGTTGCGTATTGCAGCAGGCAGCACGGCAAAGGGCGGTACGATTGCCAATGCGTTTTTATCCTGGGAGGATGTGAGCAATCGTATCCATGAACTGCTCCGGCAGGGCGAGTATGCGCCGCAGGCGGTTCTGGATGCTGCACGGCAGAACGCTTTACAGGAACACGCGCAGACGTTGGCTTATATGGAACGTGATTTGGCCGATGGTGTTGCCGAAGCAGTGTTTCAGGATACAGAAATCTTCAGGGGTGGTTTCCCGGAACTGACAGACAGGCTGGCAGGCTTGCTTGATGATACGAATTTTCTGACTGACCTAAACGACAGATTATCTGCGCTGGGGGAAGCCTACGCCGGAGATAAAGACCTGATGCGGATGCACTTTTATAAGCCGGATAAGGTGGCGGCGCTGTTCCACCAGTTTGCAAAACCTTATCAGAACTACTCGGCGCGGGATGGCTTTCACTGGAATGAGTATAAGAAGTTCATCACGGAAGATGAAATCAATGCTTACTTCACACGGGGCAGCAATTATTCGGACAGTCGGCTGGCAATCTATTCGTTCTTCCTGAATCAGGAGGACAAAAAAGAACGGGCTGACTTCCTGAAAGAGCATTACGGAATCGGCGGTAGCAGCCATGCACTCTGCGGGTCAGACGATTCCCACGAAGATCACGATGGCAGGGGCATTTCTTTGGAGCGTGGCTCATACGGGAACCCGGATGCAAGCGTTCATCTGAACTGGAATCAGGCCGCAGGCCGAATCGACCAGCTTATCCGTGACAGTGAGTACCTGAAACCAGCGGATTACTCCCGGATGCCTGTCTATGAACGGGAACAGATGGCAATGCGGGTGATGGGATTCTATCACCATCTGCCGAACGACGTGGAGCGGCCTTATCCGCAAGACCTTTACCATGAAGAAGGACGAAAGGCTCTTGTTGAAAAGCTGGCAGACACCGAACTTTCGGCAGAACTGTTGGAGCAGATGGACAATGCACTGCTGTCCATGCCGCTGGATTCGGAAGAATATGAGCAAAAGGCAGAATCCCTCTCTATCCTTCACCAGTATGTCGAGGGAACGTACACGATTTTTCCGGAAAAAAAGAGGGCTGTTGAGATTGCGGTTCCTGAACAGGGGCAAATTTCCATGTTTGACTTCATGGAGCAGGAGCCGCAATCGAAAGAGCAGTCAACCGCCGCAGCGGTTGAGAAACCCCGAAAAGATGTGTCCATTGCAGATGAAAAGCCTTCGGAGCAGACGCTGCAGCCCCTGCCGCTGGATGCCGCCAACGAGTATAACGCGCTGAAAGAGCGTTACCCGGATGCGCTGGTCGGCTACGAGCAGCACGGTAACTTTGAGTTCTACGGCGAGGATGCAAAGCGCGTTTCAGAACTTCTTGGCAGCAAGTTGTTGGAAAAGGAAACCGCACTCGGCAAGGTTGAGGTATCTGGTTTTCCGCGTGAACAGTGGGCTTCACAGGCAATGAAGCTCTGGAAGCAGGGGGAGAGCGTCTATCTGTCCGGACAGCAGGAAGATGGAACCCATGCGCAGACAAAGTATTTCCGCAGAGAGGAATATCTGCCAGTCAATACCATCGTTGAACTGGACGATAGAGAGTTCCGTGTGGATTCGGTCAACTTTGAACAGAGAACGGTCAGCTTGCAGGACATGACCCTTGCGAAAGAAGCCCGGTATCCGATCTTCCGAACGGAACCGCTGGAGTACATTCGGCATCTGTACGAACAGGCCGATGTACCGATGGAAGAAGCGGTGGAAATCACAGTCTTTACGGCTTTGCACAATGCAGGTGTAGCCTACGAGGATTTTTCCCCGGAGCAGATGGATGTGATCTATTCGGTGGCAGAATCGGGTGGCGAGTTGGAAGATTTGCTCAATCCTGAGTTTCCGCCGGAACAGATGCAGCTGATTGCGGATGTGCAGAACCGAACGGATGCCATCAGCCGCGCAGCGGCAGAGGAAGCCCTTGAACCGCTGACGCAGCAGCCTATGACCCCGGCAGAGGTCAACCATGTACGGCGGCAGCACAATCTTCCGCTGGACAGCGGTGCGATAGAACTGCCTGCACAGCCCAAACAGGAGCCTATGAACTTCCGTATTACGGACGATGATCTCGGCGCAGGAGGGCCGAAAACAAAGTATAAAGCCAATTTGGAAGCCATTCGGGTGCTGCAAACGCTGGATGCAGAGCAACGGCAGGCTACCGCAAAGGAGCAGGAGATTCTTTCCCGGTATGTGGGATGGGGCGGCATTCCGCAGGCGTTCGATGAAAGCAATGCGGAGTGGTCGAAAGAGTATGCCGAACTACAGTCCCTGCTCACGGCAGATGAGTATAAGGAAGCCCGTGCCAGTACCCTGAATGCGTTTTACACTTCTCCTACGGTCATCAAGGCAATGTATGAAGCTCTGGGCAATATGGGATTGTCCAAAGGTAATGTGTTGGAACCGTCCTGTGGTGTCGGCAATTTCATGGGTCTGGTGCCGGACAGCATGGAGAAGATTCAGATGTACGGTGTGGAGCTGGACAGCATTTCAGGCCGTATTGCACAGCAGTTGTACCAGAAAAACAAGATTGCGGTGCAGGGCTTTGAAACGATGCAGTTCCCAGACAGCTTTTTTGACTGTGTTGTGGGCAACGTACCTTTTGGCAATTACAAAGTACCGGACAAGCGGTATGATCGCCACAATTTCCTCATCCACGATTATTTTATCGCCAAGAGCCTTGACCTTGTGCGTCCGGGCGGTGTGGTAGCGGTGGTAACGTCCAGCGGTACGATGGATAAGAAGGATTCCTCTGTCCGTGAGTACCTTTCCAACCGTGCCGATCTGGTAGGCGCGATTCGACTGCCGAACAATGCGTTCCAGCGCAATGCCAACACGGGCGTGGTTGCTGACATTCTGTTCCTGCAGAAGCGTGACCGTGCAGCGGTGGAGCGGGCAGAGTGGGTAGACCTTGCCGAAACGCCGGAAGGATACTCCATCAACCAGTATTTTGCGCAGCATCCTGAGATGGTGCTGGGGGAGATCACCACGGAAAGCACGCAGTATGGCAAGCAGGAAACTACGGTCAAGCCCATCGAGGGCGCAGACCTTGCTAAGCAGTTAAAAGAGGCGGTCGGCAACATCCAGGCTACCATCACGGAGCCGGAAATCTCCGACGATGAACTGGATGTGCAAGAAGAACCCATTCCGGCAGACCCAAGTGTGAAGAATTTCAGCTTCACGAACGTGGACGGGCAGATTTACTACCGCGAAAACTCCTTTATGAATAAGGTGGAACTGCCTGCCGTAACTGCAGAGCGAGTGCTGGGCATGATTGCTCTGCGGGAAACCACCCGGAAGCTGTTGGATTGTCAGCTGCATGATGGTTCGGATGCGGAAGTACAGCTTTTACAGAATGAACTGAAACAGCAGTACACCGCATTTAAGGCGCAGTATGGCCTTATCAACAGCACGGCCAACAAGCGAGCATTCCGACAGGACAGCAGCTATTGTCTGTTGGCATCACTGGAAATTCTGGACGAGGAGAAGAATCTCAAACGGCTTGCCGATATTTTTACCAAACGTACCATCCGTAAGCCGGAGCCTGTTACCTCGGTGGACACGCCAAGCGAAGCCCTAGCTCTTTCCATTGGAGAAAAAGCAAAGGTGGATGTGCCGTTTATGGTGCAGCTCTGCGGTAAACCGGAACAGGAGATCACGGATGAACTGGCAGGTGCGATTTTCCGAAATCCTGTGACACAGCAGTGGGAAACCTCGGATGAATACCTGTCCGGCAATGTTCGTGAAAAACTGGCCACAGCAGAAATCTTTGCGGCAAACCATGCAGAGTATCAGATCAACGTGGACTATCTCAAACGGGTGCAGCCCAAGGATTTGGATGCTTCGGAAATTGAAGTGCGGCTGGGTGCAAACTGGGTAAAGCCGGAGTACATCACGCAGTTTATGAAAGAAGTGTTCAAGACCCCGAACTACTATGCCGGGACTGACATTAAGGCAACTTATTCCGAAATTTCAGGTGCATGGAACATTTCGGGTAAGTCGCTGGATCGCGGAAATCCGCTTGTCACCAACACTTACGGAACCCTGCGCGTCAACGGTTATAAGCTGCTGGAAGATGCACTGAACCTCCGGGATACCAAAATCTACGATACGATTCACGATGCGGATGGCGACCACCGTGTGCTGAATAAGCAGGAAACCATGCTTGCACAGCAGGCACAGGAATCCATTCGGGAAGCGTTTAAGCAGTGGATTTTCAAGGATTTAGACCGCCGCGAGGATTTGTGTGCGACCTACAATCGGATTTTCAATGCGATTCGTCCCCGTGAGTACGATGGCAGTCACATTCGTTTTGAGGGCATGACCCCGGAAATCTCTCTGATGCCGCATCAGAAAAATGCCGTTGCGCACATTCTGTACGGTAACAATACGCTGCTGGCGCATTGCGTGGGCGCAGGCAAGACCTTCCAGATGATTGCTGCCGGCATGGAAAGCCGCAGGCTGGGCTTATCGCAGAAAAACCTCTATGTGGTGCCAAACCACCTCACAGAACAGTGGGGCGCAGACTTCTTACGACTCTATCCTAATGCCAATGTACTGGTGGCAACGAAAAAGGACTTTGAACCCAGCAATCGTAAGCAGTTCTGCTCCCGCATTGCAACCGGCGATTACGATGCCATCGTGATTGGTCATTCGCAGTTTGAGCGTGTGCCGCTCTCCCCGGAACGGCAGAAGGCTATTATCGAGCGTCAGATCGATGACATTACGCTGGCTCTGGCAGATGCCCGGAGTGAGGATAGCCGCAGTTTTACGGTCAAGCAGATGGAAAAAACAAAGAAAACGCTGGAAGCAAAGCTGCAAAAGCTGAACGACCAGACGAGAAAGGATGATGTGGTTACATTTGAGGAACTGGGTGTTGACCGTCTGTTTGTGGACGAGTCACATTTCTATAAAAATATGTTCCTCTACACAAAAATGCGGAACATCGCAGGTATCGCCCAGACCGATGCACAGAAATCCAGCGATATGTTTGCAAAGTGTCAGTATCTGGATGAACTGACAGGCGGTAAAGGCGTGACCTTTGCAACAGGAACCCCGGTCAGCAACTCGATGGTGGAGCTATACACCATTATGCGGTATCTCCAGTATGACACCCTGCAGAAGATGGGACTGAGCCATTTCGATGATTGGGCGGCATCCTTCGGTGAAACCGTCACGGCAATCGAACTTTCCCCGGAAGGAACCGGCTACCGTGCGAAAACACGTTTTGCCCGGTTCTTCAATCTGCCGGAGCTGATTTCCCTGTTCAAGGAATCCGCAGATGTGCAGACGGCGGATATGCTGAACCTGCCTGTGCCGCAGGCAGAGTATATCAACGAAGTGCTGAAACCCAGCGAAACACAGGAAGAAATGGTAAGTTCCTTTGCAGACCGTGCCGAGGCTGTACGCAACGGCAGCGTGAATCCGAAGTTCGATAACATGCTGAAGATCACCAACGATGGCAGAAAATTGGCACTCGACCAGCGGCTTATGAACGAGATGCTGCCGGATGAGCCGGAAAGCAAGGTCAATCGCTGCGTGGACAATGCGTTCAAGGTCTGGGAAGAATCTGCCCCGGATAGGGGAACACAGCTGATTTTCTGCGATTTATCGACACCAAAAGCCGATGGTACATTCAATGTTTATGATGATGTGCGGGAAAAATTGGTGGCGAGAGGTGTTCCCCGTGAAGAAGTGGCGTTCATTCACGAGTATAACACGGAAACCAAAAAGGCAGAGCTTTTTGCAAAGGTGCGTGCCGGACAGGTGCGTATCCTGATGGGGTCTACGCCGAAACTTGGCGCGGGAACCAATATTCAGGATCGGTTGATTGCCCTGCATCATCTGGACTGCCCATGGAAGCCGTCTGACCTGGAACAGCAGGAAGGACGTATTCTCCGGCAGGGAAACCGGAATAAGCAGGTGAAAATCTATCGTTACGTCACTGAAAATACGTTTGATTCGTATATGTGGCAGATTCTGGAAAATAAGCAGAAGTTCATCTCGCAGATCATGACTTCCAAATCGCCTGTCCGTGCCTGCGACGATGTGGACGATACCGCGCTGTCTTATGCCGAAATCAAGGCACTGGCAACGGGCAATCCCTACATCAAGGAAAAGATGGACTTGGATATTCAGGTCAGCAAGCTCAAATTGCTGAAAGCCAACCACACCAGCCAGATTTATAGTCTGGAATCGGAAATTGCGCGCCGCTATCCGCGAGAAATCGCTGCGGCAAAGGGTCAGATCGAAGCACTGAAAACCGATATTGAAGCGGCAAAACCACTTCTGGCGCAGGATAAAGACCACTTCGCTATTGAAATCAGCGGCAAGGTGTACACCGAACGCAAGGAAGCGGGTGCAGCCATCATCGAGGCTTGTAAGGCTCTGAAAGCAGCTGGCACCGAGGGCAGGATCGGCAGCTACGGTGCGTTTGAACTGCATTCCCGGTTTGACAATTTCGATAAGACGTTCCGCTTATCCATCAAGGGCGCGTGGAACTATTCGATGGAAGTGGGCAAAGACCCGCTGGGTAATATCCTGCGCGTTACCAATGCGCTGGCAGGCATCGAAAGAGCATTGCCGCAGGTGGAACGCAGACTGGAAAATCTGGAACAGCAGTTGGCGCAGGCAAAGGAAGAAGCCAAACGTCCTTTTGCACAGGAAGCAGAATTGGCCGAAAAATCTGCGCGCCTTGCGGAGTTGAACTCGCTGCTCAACATGGACGAAAAGGGCAGTGAGGATGCGCTAGGCGTGGACGAGGATGCAGCCGAAACCGAGGTCGCAGACAGGCCGCGCCAGCCTGTGAACTATGCAGGCCGCGTTGCAGAGCGCACTGCGGACAATGTGCGGAAACCCTCTGTGCTGTCGCAGCTTCATGCAAAACAGGCAGAGCGCAGCGCAGAACCGCAGAAAACCCAGAAGCGGAAAAGTCACGATATTGAACTGTAAATAGGATAACCCCGTTAGATCTCTGCAAGGAATCTAACGGGGCATTTTTGAAAAAGGAGGGCATTTGCTGACATTAACACCAATCAACCTGAAAACTGCAAACGCATTTGTGCAGCAGTATCACCGCCACCATAAACCGACGCGGGGGCATAAGTTTTCTATCGGCGTATCGGACAATGGTGCGCTGGTGGGCGTTGCTATCTGCGGCAGGCCAGTGGCGCGGCGGCTGGATGATGGCTATACGCTGGAAGTCAACCGCTTGTGTACGGATGGAACGCCGAACGCTTGCAGTATTTTGTATGCGGCGGCATACCGTGCAGCACGGGCAATGGGCTACAACAAAGTGATCACCTACATTCTGGACACGGAGAATGGCAGCTCACTAAAAGCTGCCGGGTATACCTGTGAGGGCAGAGCCGGAGGCTTGGAATGGAACGGTGCAAAAGCACCAAAACAGGCCGACCAATATCCGCGCCAGATGAAAACACGATGGGTCAAGAAAAAGGAGGGCTTGCATGGCAGTTGACCGCAAACAGCAGATGAAAGAAATCACGGAACGGTTGGAGCAGGGCGTAAAGGACATTTTTACATCGGAAATGTACACGACATACCTACGCACGATGGCAAAATTTCACAATTACAGCTTCAACAATACGCTGCTGATCGCTATGCAGCGGCCTGATGCCACACTGGTGGCAGGGTTTAACGCATGGAAGAATAAATTTAACCGTTACGTCAAAAAAGGCGAAAAGGGCATCCAGATCATTGTTCCGGCTCCCATCAAGGAAGTGGAAGAACGGGAGAAAATCGACAAGGATACGGGTTTGGCTGTGCTGAACGAAAACGGTGAGCCGGAAATGGAACGTGTGGAGTATGTTATTCCGAGGTTTCGATTGACGACAGTTTTTGATGTTTCACAGACCGATGGGGAACCGATTCCGTCGCTGGAAGTGAACGAACTGACCGCCAGTGTCAAAGACTATGCGCTGCTTACGGCGGCAATCGAGCAGGTATCGCCTGTGCCGATGCGGTTTGATGAAATCAAAGGGGATGCCAAAGGCTATTACAGTGATGCAGACAAAGAAATCTGCATTCAGGTCGGCATGGGCGAGAGCCAGACCATAAAGACGATGATCCACGAAGTCGCTCATGCGATGCTGCATAACAGCGATTTGATGAAGCAGCGCGGCGAAGAAAAAGACAGGCTTACGAAGGAAACCGAAGCCGAAAGTATCGCATTTACGGTCTGCTCGGCTCTGGGCATTGATACATCTGATTATTCATTTCCATATGTGGCAAGCTGGGCCAGCGGCAAGGAGATGAAGGAACTGAAAGATTCGATGGATACGATTCGATTGACCGCTGCCGACTTTCTGGAAAAGCTGGAAACGGCGATGGCAGAAAGGAGTGCAGAGCGCATGACCGCGATGCAGTATGCGGAAAAGCTGATTGCCAATAGGGAGCAGGAAATAACGATTTTCGATGATGAGCAGCGAAGTCTCATCGTGAATTTTGCTTTCAAGCTGGATGACCGGGCTGCAACGGAAGAACTGGTGAACGGTCTGACGGCTGCACTGGCCGAGGATGACAAAGAAGAAGCCAACCGCCTGATGTACGAAGCACAGGAGAAGATCGAAAATCTCCCGGATGGGATGATTGGACTTTCGGAAATGCACGACTATGGCTACCGGAAGGATGATATGCTGCCGCTGATGAAAGAAGCTGCGTTGGAATGGCATCGGGCTGGCGAGAAAATCTATATATCCAGATAATTAGTGAACGCATCAAATATCCCATCAGCCCCGTACTTTCCAATAAGGTACGGAATAGCGGCTT
>ENA-UPWU01001106-UPWU01001106.1-human-gut-metagenome-genome-assembly--contig:-NODE-1106-length-11488-cov-5.098501_pt1 | contig 11488 bp, 9 predicted proteins | sample MGYA00250058_ERZ773392 | MGnify/ENA primary metagenome ERZ773392 (study PRJEB29103, sample SAMN06112084) | human gut metagenome | biome: human gut; feature: ankylosing spondylitis patient; material... | reverse complement strand
CCTCCTATACTCCGCGCCATACTTGGGCAACGACCGCACGTAATAAAAATGTGCCTTTATCAATCATCAGCGCAGGCGCCAGCGCCAGCAGCAGATTGGTCAGGCTGCCGTCCGGGCTGATGTAACCCGGCAGGGCACACAACCCCGGCGTAATGATGGCGTACTGTTTCAGTTGTACAAACCCGCCAAACAAACCTCCGATGCCGCCGCCCAGCATTGCCGCCGCCAGTGGGCGCTTGTATGGCACACACACTCCGAACAGTGCCGGTTCCGTGATACCCAGAATCGCAGTGGTGCCCGCCGGGCCCGCCGTATTTTTGAGCTTTGCGTTCCGGCTTTTGCACCATACAGCCAGTGCTGCACCGCCCACCGCCGTGTTGGAAGCAACACTTCCTGGCAGGAACAGCGTCTCGTAACCATTGGCCGCAATGGAGGTGAGGATAGGCGGAGTAATGGCCTTATCCAGGCCGAACATAACGCACACCGGGTTGATCATCGCGTACAGACCCACTGCCCATGCCCCGAAGGTGTCACTCACCCACATCACACCATCGGTAAGCCAGCCGCTGAGCACCGTACCCAACGGGCCAAGGAACAGCAGCGTGACCGGCACCGCCACCAGCACACTGAGCAGCGGCAGCAGGAATGGTTTGACGGTTCCGGGCAGGGCCTTGTTCAGCAGCTTGTAAACAACCGCCTCAAACAGCACCCCCAGGATCACCGGGATCACTGTGGAGTTGTAAGTCGTCGGATAGATGGACATCCCCAGGAAGCTCAGGCCCTGTGCTCCGTTGATGGTGCTGTACACCAGCACACCGCCCAGCAGGGCCCCCAGATACCCGTTGATGCCCAGCTTGTTTCCTGTGGAAAATCCCAGGAAAATGGGCAGGAAGTAGAACCCCGCATCCTTGACGGCACTGAGTACTACCGCTGTGCCGCTTCCAACATCCATGCCAAAAAAATTCACGCAGATACTGAGCACAGCGGCGATCAGACCAGACGCCAGCAGTACCGGAATGACCGGCGAAACGCAGCCGGCAATGAAATCCAGCACCACATCCACACCACGGCGGAAGCGGCCCGGCTTCTTCAGAGGACCTTCTCCGGCAGTTTCCATATCATTCTCCTGCTTCCTCGGTTTTCTGATATTCCTCGATCAGGTTCTTGAACCAGTAGTAGCTCTTTTTGGGTGTACGTTTGTTGTCATTGTCAAAGTCTACGCGGACAAAGCCATACCGTTTTTCGTAACCATTGACCCAACTGTACAGATCCATGGTAGACCATGCGTAGTAACCAAGAACATTGCAGCCCTCTTTTTTGGCCTTGAGCATGTAGTCGATATAGCCCTGCATCATCTCAATGCGGTCATCGTCCTGCACATAGCCGTTTTCGTCCGGCGTCTCGTAGCAGCCGTGGCCATTTTCCGTAATGTAAACCGGGATATCGCCGTAGCGATCACGGATCTCCATCAGGGTATTATACATACACTCGGGGTAGATCTCGCGGCCCCAGAGGTTGCGTTTGGTGTCCGGAGCAATGGCGGTTTCGTACCAGCCCTTGATGCGCATGCCTTCCTTGGCCTTGGAGCCGGCGCCGCGGTTATTGTGGAACACTTCCGTCTCACCCTCCGACCAGTCGGTCAGATACATCCGGTTGTAGACGTTCATACCGATATAATCCACCTTGCCTTTGGCAAAAGTCAACGCATCTTCCAGCTTGATATAGTCGTTTTCAATGCCGTTCTCCCGCAGCAGCGGGATCAGTTCACCGGGCAGCTCGCCCTTGATGGAGGTATCCAGAACCAGCCGGTTGTAGAACAGGTCGCCCAGCAGACGGACCTTTTCCGGTTCTCTGGTGCCCGGAGCGATCTCCACGTTGCTGCTGTCGTGCACGATACCGATCTTGCCTTTCAGCCCCATGGAGTGGTACAGGGCAACCGCCTTAGCGCTGGCCAGCACCTCATAATACAGCTGCTTGAAATAGCGGTCAAAATCCAGCTTGTGGTTCGGCGGATAGTTGCCGACCATGTTGGTGCAGTAGGCATAATACTTCGGCTCGTTGATGGTGCTCCACAATCTGACCCTGTCGCCGAAAGCCTCAAAGCAGACCCTGGCGTATGCCTCAAAATCATCCACGATGGACCGGTTCTCCCAGCCGCCTTCTTCTGCAATGGCATTCGGCAGATCGTAATGGAACAGGGTAACGTTGGGTTCAATGCCCTTTTGCAGGCAGTAGTTGATGACGTTATTATAGAAAGCAATACCCTTGGGGTTCACTTCGCCACGACCATTGGGCAGGATGCGGTCCCACGCAATGGAGAAGCGGTAGGTATTCTGCTTTCCGGCCGCCATCATATCAATGTCTTCTTTATAGCGGTGGTAGAAGTCGCAGGAGACATCACCGGTGGCACCGTTCAGATTCAGCGGATTCCCGTGGGAGAACACATCCCACTCACCCAGGCCTTTGCCATCTTCGTTCCAGGCGCCTTCGCACTGGTAAGCGGCAGTTGCACTGCCCCAGAGAAACTTTTGCTTTTCCATAATTCAATATTCCTTTCAAAGATTACATTTCGTGCTTCAGATATCATCCACCGGGAACATGGGGCGCATGATACGCTTGAAGGGCAGGCGGCGGGTATCCTGCAGGGTGGCACCATCTGTCAGGGACATGATGCTCAGCGCGCCCAGTTCCTTCAGTTCCGGGAAGATATAGCCCTGCTTGACGATCACCACGCCGTAATCGGCACAATGGGCACCGGCAGCCTCAAACTGGTGCAGTTCTACTACCGCGTGGCTCACCTCTGCCACGATGATATCAATGGGATATCCCTCCACCGACACCAGCACACAGGCACCGTAATCGCCCACATAACCCAAAAAGCCTTCCAGACGACCCTTATGCTTCACCGTCACGTCCAGCTCCACCGGGCGGGACAGTTCATCCAGATTCATACCCAGCCGGATGTGGGTCTTTGTGCCTTCCGGCACATCTGCCAGTTGTGCCACCACAGCCGGGTCAGTGATGCAGCCAAACAGGAAGTTTTTGCCTTTGGTGTCCGGCAGTGCCATGACCTGCCGCAGTACCCAGGTGTTGGCACCCACAGAACCACTGGTGGTGTTGTCGCCGGAGTCGGTGAGGAACACCGGTTTGCCGGGGCAGTCCAGCGCCGTCTGCATGGCCTGTTCCGGCTCCTGGGTCAGGCCGGTGTAGTGGAACTCGTGACGACGATTCCACACATAGGCAGCCAGTTCGTCCGCCTTCTGCTCAGCATACGCCTGGTCGGTCTCCGTATTGGGCACCACAACCACGCCGCAGCCGGCCACATCCGTGTCATGGCGGATGTAACCCACATGCCAGCTGGCACTGAGGATGCGGGGGTCTTTTTCCATCTCATCCATGTACTGGTTGATGGAGCGCACCGGCTCATCGGCCGAGACGCTCTGCTCTCCACCAAGGATCAGCGGCAATTTGCGGTAAGCAGGGTGGATGTTGCGGCGATGCTCCAGCAGGTCCACCAGATACCGGCAGCAGGTCTTGACCGTATCGGCCAGATCCGTGTGGGGCGACTCGCGGTAACTGCGGATCACAGTGCAGCCATCCACATACTCCTTGCACAAGTTGCCGTGGGGATCACAGGCCACCACAATCGGCATATATGGACCCACCAGCCTGCGCACTTCCTTCAGGATATGGTGGTCGCCGGAACCGATGTCCTCCACCTCGCTGGCACCGTGCAGATGCAGGAACATGCCGTCCAGCATGCCGAGATTGGCACGGATATCGTTCAGCAGGCGGTTTTCGATATAATCAAAGGCGTTGCGGGTAACCACACCGCCCGAAAAACCATTGGCGTAGACCGAGGGCACCACCTCAATGTCGGCATCCGCAAATACGGAGCCCAGGTTCATCTGAGAAATGGCATCCTCACCAAACCGCAGGTCATAATTTTCCAGATCTGTTTTATAGGGGATATTTGCATTGGATTCGGTCACAAACTGTGCTACCAGAACTTTTTTACGCATCGCAGATTTTCCCTCCCGAAAGAAGCCCAGGCACACGTTGATGCCCGCCGCCGTAGCGGCGACAGGCATCAATGTGCTTGGCTTTATGATGAAGTTGATAAAGTTATTGTATGCTGTTAAAGTTCAGCGCGGAGATCAGACATCTTCTTTGTATGCCTTTTTCAGGACAATTGTGCAGGCGATAAAGGAAACGATCACAGTCACAATACCGGAAACCAGAGCGAGGATCAGGTTGCCCATGGAACCATCCGAAGGCAGGAAGAACAGCAGAGCCAGGAAGCCAGGGCAGCCGCCGACCACGTAGTTCTTCAGCTGGAAGATACCTGCGATCAGACCACCGGCCACAGCGCCGCAGGCGGTGCCGATCAGCACACGGGGACGCATGATCAGGGAGCCGTAGAAAGCGGGCTCGGTAACGCCGCACAGTGCGGTAACACCAAAAGAAGCGATCATGCCCTTGCGGCCCTTGTCCTTCAGGTGCATGGCAACGGCCAGTGCACTGCCGCCGACTGCCAGGTTGGAAATGTAGTTCATGGGGACAACGGCCAGATCATAACCAATGCTGGAGATGCCCTCCACCATGATGGGGGTAATGGCCTTATCCAGGCCCAGCATCACAAGGTACGGGTTGATGGCTGCGCAGATCGGCAGTGCAATGAAGCCGGCTGCATTGAAGAATGCCTGGATGGCATTGCCAACCACGCCGCTGAGCTCGGTGCCGATGGGGCCGAGAACGATCAGGGTAATGGGAACAACGATCAGCATGGTGAGCAGCGGTTTCAGGAAGTAGCGCACCATTTCCGGAATGATCTTCTTGAGCAGTTTATCCACCCAGTACATCAGGATCACGCCCATGACGATGGGCAGGACACTGGAGGTGTAGGTGACCGTGGGAATGGGGATGCCGAAGAAGTCCAGTCCCTCTACACCGCTGATAGAGCTGCTGACCAGGACAGCGCCCAGAAATGCGCCCATGATGGGTTCCATCTTCAGCTTGTTGGACAGCGTATAACCGATCCAGACAGGCAGCATGGAGAAACCGGCACTGAAGATGGCCAGGCAGACCTTTGCGGTGCCGCTGTCGATGCTCATGCCAAAGTAGTTCACCAGCAGGTTCTTGATGGCAAGGATCAGGCCGCCGGTGATCAGAGCCGGAACGATCGGCATGAAAATGCCGGCGCAGAAGTTGCCAAATTTATTGACGTAGTACAGCGCATTCTTCTTTTCCGGTTCTTCTTCCACGACTGTAGGACGGTCATCGGTAGGCCTCCAGCCGGAGACCTCCAGAAAATCGTTGAATGCATCGTTGACTTCCGGTCCAATGATGATCTGCACCTGGCCGGTCTTTGCTACCACGCCCACGACATTTTCAATGCCCTTGATCGCTTCCACATCCACCTTGGATTTGCTGGCGTAATGAATGCGCAGCCGCGTTGCGCAGCGTTCAACAAAGGTGATGTTGCTCAGTCCGCCGACCTTTTCCAGGACCTGCTGGGACATCTTTGTATATTTGCCCATGAGTAAGTGCCTCCCTTTCGTACAGCAAATGTTACAAAATGTTACTTTTAACACTTTGTGGGATGAACTATTGTGAAAGACCTCCACCGCTCGGCCGCAGCGAAAACCCGCAGGAATCCATCGGGTTTCAACAGTTCATCGTCTTTTCTACATTGTATCACATCCCGATGCAAAGTCAATCCATTTTTGTTATTTTTCGTTCTTAAATGTTATTATTTGTTGCTTTTGGCAAATATTTCAACAAGTTAGATATCACTTTCACCAATTTTCCGGCTTGTTTACGCAAAAAAAGAATGAGTTTCCCGGATGAAATTCACATTTCAGTCGGAAAGCCCATTTTAAAAATGTTATTTTTTGTTATTTTCAATTTCAAGCCAGCACCAGCGGAACATTGTTCTGCCGGAACAGCTCCTGTGTTGCTGCGTCCAGGCCGGTGTCTGTCACCACCAGATCCACGTCCGCAACGGGCGCGATCTTATAGAAAAACGATTTGTTGAACTTGCTGTGATCCGCTATACAAATCACACGCTTGGCTTTTTCCACCAGCACTTTTTTGGTGTGGCCGTCCTGTACGCCCACCACAGAAAGGCCGTCGTTCAGGTCAATGCCCTCCAGTGAAAGAAACAGCGTGTCGATCTGGAAATGCTGGATGAAGTCATCGGTCAGCGGGCCCAGAAACGCCATGGAATTCTCGCGGAATTCCCCTGGGCACATGATGAGCTTGATGTTCCGCATATTGGCAGTGGTGTTGGCCACCATCAGCGAGTGGGTCAGCACACTGATGTTGCGCTTACCACGCAGCAGCACAGCCACCTCATTGGGGGTCGTACCTGCATCCAGAAAAATGGAATCCCCTTCGTTGATATATTCCATGCACTTGGCCGCAATGCGCTGTTTCTCGGTTGCGTTGATCTCACTCTTAAAGCTCATGTTGCACTCAAACAGTGAGCCATTGTTCAGCACTGCTCCACCGTGTTCCAGTGTAACCATGCCATCCTCGGCCATGGCATTCAGATCCCGCCGGATGGTCATGGAGGACACCTGGATTCGTTCCGCCAGATCTGTGATCACTACACTGCCGTTGCGCTGCAACTCATTCAGAATGTAGCGTTTCCGTTCAATTGCATTCATAGTTTCTCCTCACAGGGCCGCCTTGCAGCCTTTTCTTCCACCATTTCTGTTTACAATGCGTCGCTTACCCGTTTTCTTCCGCTTCATCCAACCGCAGCTCATGTCCGCCGGTACGGATCACATAGCGTTCGCTGTCAATGTACTGCTCGTTCAGCAACACCACCTGATCTCTGCCGTCCAGATAACAGGTACGGGTGTACACCACCGGCTGTCCCTTGACCAGGCCCAGTGCATCCGCAGTCTCCGCGTCAGCATACCGCACCCGGATGATGGTTTCTTTTTCGCGTATGACCCGCAGCTTCTTCCACTGCCGCAACAGCCGGAACACAGATCCGCTCAACAACTCCTTTGTCAGGAACTCCGCATCCTGTGGCGGAAAGTAATCCAGTTCGTACACGGCAGGCTTTTCATTCAATGCACGCACCCGCCGGGCGCAGCAATAAACTTCTTCCCCCTGCTTCAGCTCAAACAGCCTGCACACTGCCGCGCCAGGCACCATGCCAAGCTCTGTGCACACCGTAGAAGGCCGGTACCCATTGGCCACTGCATTTTCCGTCCATCCGCGGGGTTCGTTCAGGTCGTTGCGCATCACCACACCGGTCACAAAGGTGCCCTTGCCCGGATGGCGCACAACCATTCCTTCCTTGCACAGCTCCTCAACAGCCCGCCGCACCGTGATACGGCTCACCTTATATTGTTCCACCAGTTCATTTTCTGTGGAGAGTTTGTCTCCCTCCCGGCGGCTGCCGGAAAGGATCTCCTGCCGCAGGATCTCCTCCAACTGCAGATAAAGCGGGGTCGCGCTGTCCGGCACCAGCATATCGTTTTTCCTCCAAAGGCAGATACTCATTTTATATCAGTATGAGCATAACACAATTACGCCGTAAAATCCAGTCTTTTTCCGTGTCAGATCCTGCGCACTTTCCCGTTGCAAAACATCTCATATTGTATTATAATGTCTTATAGATTCTTTTTCCGATGGCCCAATCAAAACAGGAGGTTTGTCTATGTTCCATATCCTTGTTGCACGTTTCATTCTGGAAGCCAATGAGAACATCCCCAAAAAGTGCGATCTGAAGGATGTCAGCCTGCACTTCGGGCAGGACTGCATCGCACACCTGCAGCTGGGCGATGTGTTCAACCGCCCGGATGTAACGCTCGTGCCCACACTGGACGCCAACGCCGGTTCCAACGGCGTCATGAAGCGCACCGCATTCGCGTACATCGAGTCCACGATCCTGCAGACTGTGCGGGAGCATCTCTCAGAGTTGGATGCCATCTACCTGCACCTGCACGGTGCCAGTGAGGTGGAGGATATTGGCTCCGGTGACCACCACATCTTAAAAGAGGTGCGCCGCATCGTGGGCCCTTACCTACCGATCGCCGTGGTTTGCGATCCCCACGGCAACCTGTGCAAGGAGTACGTGGAGGGCACCACACTGATCCGCAGCTACCGGGAGTCACCGCACACTGACGTAGAGCAGACCATTCACTTTGTCTGCTCCCACTTGCTGGAACTGCTGGAGCACCGCCGCAGCATCACTCCGGTTTACCGCAAACTGCCGTTGATCCTGGGCGGCGAGCAAAGTGTTTCGGCTGATGAACCGGTGCGCTCCATCAACCAGTACATGGATGAAATGGAAAAAGACCCCCGCATCCTCAGTGCCAGCTGGCACGTGGGCTATATCCGCCACGATACCGATGTTGCCGGCTGTGGCGTGGTGGTCATTCCCACCTCCAACGAGTTCCGTACCTATGCCGGACAAAAAGCCGATGAGTTGGCTGCCTATGTATGGGACCGCCGCCACGAGTTCCATTACACCGGTCTGACCCAGGAGCCGGACGAAGCCCTCCAGACGGTCCTGAACTGTTCCGGCAAACCGGCCTTTCTTACCGACTCCGGTGACAACACCACCAGCGGTGCCATGGGTGCCAACACCTGGGTGCTGCGGCAGGTCCTGGCTCAAAAAGAAGCTCCGCAGAACAAACGTGTTCTGTTTGCTGCCATTCAGGATCCTGCTGCTTATGCCCTGCTGGCAAACCACACTCCCGGTGACATCCTGCCACTGACCCTCGGAATGGGTCTGGATGCCCTGACCGAGCCGGTACAACTTATCGTCACCCTGCGGCACCTGGGCCGACAGGAGGGCACCAGTCTGTTTGCAGAGCACGGCGACTTCGGCGGCTGTGCCACCGTGTCGGTAGAAGGCCTGCCCATTGATATCATCGTGACCGATACGAACCATCCCTTTGTAGAGCGGCATCAGGCCCTTGCTGCCGGTGTGGACTGGATGGATTACGATGTTGTGATCGTCAAGACCGGTTATGCTTTTCCGGAGCCGATGCAGCAGGGTGCACTGTGCGTGATGTCTCTGACCGACGGTGCCACCCTGCAGGATACCCGCCGCCTGTCCTTCAAGCGTATCATGCGCCCCATGTTCCCGGTCGATGACATCTGATTTTTTAAGGAGAACAACTTTATGAAGATCCTTGTAGCAAAGTTCCAGCTGGAAGCCAACGAGCATGTGGCTATGAAATGTGACCTGCCCAATGTGGCCATTTCCTACGATCAGGACGCCCTGACGCATATGCAGCTGGGCGATGTATTCAACAGCCCGGACATTGAACTTGTGCCGGCGATCTGCGCGGATGCCGCCTGCAGCGGTGTGATGAAAAAGACCTGCTTCGACTATATCGAGCAGACCATCCTGAACGCTGTGCGTGATAATCTGCGGGATCTGGATGGCATTTACCTGCATCTGCACGGTGCCAGTTATGTGGAAGAGATCGGCTCTGGCGAGCACCATCTGGTAGCTGCCATCCGGCAGATCACCGGGCCGTATCTGCCGTTGGCTGTTTCCTGCGACCCCCACGGCAATCTGACCAGAGAATACGTGGAGAACACCACCTTCCTGCGCAGCTACCGCGAAGCGCCTCACACCGACATCGCCCAAACCGTACAGCGCACCTGCCGCACGCTGATCGGGCTGATCCGCCACCGGCAGAATATCACCCCGGTGTACCGTAAGCTTCCGCTGATCCTGGGCGGTGAACAAAGCGTTTCCACCGATGAGCCCGTGCGCTCCATCAACAGGTACATGGATGAGCTGGAAAAAGATCCCCGCATCCTCAGCGCCAGTTGGCATGTAGGCTATCTCCGGCACGACTGTCCTGAAGCCGGCTGCGGTGTTGTGGTGATCCCTGCCTCAGGGGCAGACCGCGCCTATGCAGAGCAAAAAGCTGATGAGCTGGCCGCTTTTGTGTGGAGCAAACGGCACGAGTTCCATTACACCGGCACGACGGCGCAGCCGGACAAGGCCCTGGAGATGGCATTGCGCTGCCCGGACAAACCGGTGTTCATCACGGACTCCGGCGACAATGTGACCAGCGGTGCACAAGGCGCCAACACCTTCATCCTGCGTCAGGTACTGGCCGCGCCGGATCTGCACAAAAAGGTTTTGTTTGCCGCCATCCATGATGCAAACCTCTGCCACACCCTGCGTAGTCTTCCCGTTGACGCCGTAGCAACAGCGTCCGTCGGCATGGGTCTGGACGCATTGTCCGCTCCCGTACCGCTCACCCTGCGGGTGCTGTATAAAGGCACACAGGAAGGCACCCATATGTACGGCGAGGACGGCAGCTACGGCCCGCTGGTGACCGCAGCTGTGGAAGGCACTTCCCTTGTGCTGGTGCTCACCGACAACAATCACTCTTTTGTAGAAGAGCACCAGTTAGACGCCTGCGGGGTGGACTGGAAAAACTTTGACATCATTGTGGTCAAACAGGGCTACATCCACCCGGAGCTCAAGGCAGCCGGGGCACTGTGCGTCATGTCCCTCACCGATGGTGCGACCCCGCAGGACACCCGCCTGATCCGCTTCAAGCGCATCATGCGCCCAATGTTCCCCATTGACGAGATCTAATCCCCGCAACTCCTCGCAAAGTCAGAATTCCCCTGCCCGTTCCGGCATCTGCCGGGATGGACAGGGGAATTCTGCATGAAGGAGAAAAAGTGAAGAAAAAGATTTCGGAGATGGTATTGGAAGTTATACGGCGGCCTTTGCTTCGCTCGTCTGCAAAACACCGTCCACAGTGCTGGTCAGCTCACGCTGGAGCTTTTCCGCACGGGCGGTATCCTTGTCCTCCACTGAGATCATGATGGCGGAGGAAATGCTGTCGAGATAACCGTTGCGCACGAGACTTCCCACGATGGCATTTACCGCCACATCGAGCTTTGCCCCCTTGAGGTCAGCTCCATTGCTCATATCCGCAAGGATGGCTTTTGCATCCTCGTTGAGCGGCGTACAGACGAGCACCTTTTCACTCCGATTCACCTTCAGCTCAATGCTGGGGTTCACATCCAGCGACACCACGGACGCCACCGCGTTCGCTCGCTGGTAGAACACGCCTCCGCCGCCCAGCAGCATTACAGCAAGGCAGGCGGCAATGAGCGATGTCCATTTTCTATTTGCCGTTTTCTTTGTTGTCATGGGAATTACCGTTCCTTTCCGCTCTTCACAGCGGGAGAGAACGCCGTACACGTCATGGGGGGCTGTTTTTTCCAGCGCTTGTGCAAGGCACTGTTCCAGCTTTTCATTTGTCATGGGCGTTATCTCCTTCCAGATCAGCACGCATTTTTCGGATTGCTCGGTGATACTTCGACAGGACGGTGGGGAGGGGCAGCTCCAGCGGAGCGGCGATCTCCCGGTGCTTTAGCCCGGTGACGGCATGGAGCAGTACGATGCGCCGCTCCTCCTCCCCCAGACGGGACAGAACGTGCTGCAGCAGCGTTCGCTCCTCTGTGGTCAGACCGGTCT
>ENA-UPWU01001105-UPWU01001105.1-human-gut-metagenome-genome-assembly--contig:-NODE-1105-length-11494-cov-6.117018_pt1 | contig 11494 bp, 16 predicted proteins | sample MGYA00250058_ERZ773392 | MGnify/ENA primary metagenome ERZ773392 (study PRJEB29103, sample SAMN06112084) | human gut metagenome | biome: human gut; feature: ankylosing spondylitis patient; material... | reverse complement strand
CGGGACAAAAAAGGGCCTTGACAAAATAGGGGGGCGTGTGGTATGGTGTTGGATGTCGGGAGCAATTCGCTAAATGCGTCAATTTAGCGAATACTTGTTATTCGCTACAATTTACATTTAGCGAAATGCGGGTGAGGGTTCTCGATGATAGTAAACATCGGGGGCCCTTTTTTGGTGTCTCCGGGAAAGAGGTAAAAATGGAAAAGTACAATGAGCAGATGTTGCCCAAGCGGGCACGCAGTCAGCGGCAGGCCGTGGGGAAGGCGTTAGAATTTGTGATTCTGGCGTTGGACGATGTGCGGGATTGCAAGGCGTGCGGTAGCGAGGTTGTCGCTACATGGCTTGACCCCGTGGAGTTGCGGTTGATCTATGCGAAAAACTACCTCTCCGACGCGATTCGGGAAGGGGGTGCGCTGTGATGCCAAAGACGGAGTTTGTGCCCGTGGTGGAAGTGCCGTTGATTGCGGTGACGGAAGAAGTATTCGGGGGCAAGGGCGGGCAGCCTGACACAACTATGTATCGGTTGTATATGGCCGATGCCAAGGGCCATATAGGCTATATCTACAGCAGCAAGCCCCACGCGGCGGGCGAGGTCGTGCGGCTCGGCCTTGTGGAGCGTGATGGTAAGATGCGGCTGGGGCTGGTAAAGTAACCGGCATTCGCCCTATATCTAATAGGGCGAATGTTGTGTACATTTGTACACAATGAGCCAAGAAAAAATAAAATACAAAAGGCCAGTCGAGGAAAAAGCGGGCGGGGTCTACAGCTGTGACAAGATACAGCTAGTGTACCGCCTGCGGTTCGGAGAGGGCCAAGAGCTGCTAGACCAGATGGCCCGGCAAGGGTGGTTTGAGTACGACCATTGGGAGAGCAGGAAGTTTGGCACCTATCGGAATCAGTTCAGCGTAAAGTGTGGGGCCGATGGGAAGTTGAGCTACTGGCTCGGGGTTGGTATGGTAGCTTACGGCAAGAGCAGGCCGAGCGATACGGCCAAGTTGGAGTTTAACCCGAATAAGGTCGGGGGCGAACGGTCATTGCTGTGGCTGCTGCGCCAACTGTGGAGCCGTGCCAAGCTGCGCGAGGGCTGCGAAGTGAAACAGTGGGATTTGGCCTGCGACTGGCCGGAGCCGCGCGACTGGTACAGTCTGCGCAAGGATGCGCGGCTGTATGAAGAGGTTATGAGAAGCAAGGCCGACAGGACGCAGTATCTCGGAGAGAGGAACAAGCCGGGCCGCTGCAAGCTGTATAACAAGCAAATGGAAAGCGGGCTGACAAGCCCGCTGACGCGGTTAGAAATCACCGTGGAAGGGTTGGCGGGGCCCCATCAGGTGGCGGCCCTGTGGCCCACCGTCTACCGTATGGCCGATGTGCAGGGGGATGCCGAAATTGCCGCACTAAACGACACAGACCGTTTTATTTTTGCCACGCTTTTGGACTCGCCTGACAGGTTAAACGAGTTGGGCAGGCGCAAGCGGGCACGCTTTGCGGGTTTGTTGGAAAAGTGCCGTTACCGTGTGGAGTTCGACCCCCAGGCGTATGCGCGGGTTCTGGCCGATGTAGCGCAGTACGCGCAGGCCCCAGACACCCACGACCCCGCGGCGTCGCCGCGGTGGGAGTGGCCGGGGGTAGACCCAGAGTTTCAGCCGCTCGAGTGCTGGCCGATTGAACGAGTTGACAAAAACCGGAATGTAAAGGGGGTGGAGAATGAGCCGTAGCAGCTATGTGGAGCCCACAGCGCTGGGGCTTGTACTGGCGGCATTGCAGCCGACAAACCGGCTGGTATTTGAGGTGATGTTAGCCACGGGTCTGCGGGTCGGGGATGTGTTGAAGCTGACGACGGAGCAGGTGAAGCGGCAGCGCTTCACCGTCCGGGAAAGCAAGACAGGAAAAACTCGGCGGGTGTACCTTCCGGCAAAGTTGCAGTTACAGTTGTTGGAGCAGGCCGGGCGGCTGTACGTATTCGAGGGCCGCACCGACTGGCGCAAGCACAGAACGCGGCAGGCCGTGTGGAAAGATACCGTGCGCTGTGCGGCGTTCTTCCAGCGGGGCGGCTCCGTGCCCAAGGGTGCGACGGTCAGCCCTCACAGCGCGCGCAAGGTGTACGCCGTGAGCGAGTACCACCGCACGGGCTCCCTTGACGACGTGCGGCGCAAGTTGAACCACGACCCGGCGCACATGGCGACGACGTTGGTGTATGCGTTGAGCGACCAGCTCAACGCGGAAGATCTCCGCGCTCTCGGGAGAAAATCAACATAGACAGGGCGGCCCCGGAGGGGGCCGCCTTTGCTGTTACTGGTTGGTAGCGGTCTTGTATTCTTCCCAAGTGATGAGCCCGAGGGCGAGGGCCTGCATACCGTAATTGCACATTGTACGGTACAGGCCAGTAACGCCGCCGTCCATGGCGGCGAGACGGTCCCGCAGGTCGTTGCAGTTGTGCGCGGATTGGAAAGAGTTAGCGCGGTATTGCTTGTGTGCTGCGGCTTGTACGGGGGCGAGGTTGGCTTTTGCGAGTTGGTATAGCTGGCGTGCGGAGATGTAGTTGGCGAGGATGGCGGCTTCGGCGGCTGTGGTTGCGATATACATGGCGTTGTACCCCTTTCTGCCCTGTTGGGCAGTGCCTAAGAAGCACGGCACAGTCAAGGGCCGGGCCCACACAGAATAAAGGCACGGCTCGGCGGAGCGCGGCAGCAGGAGAAGAAGCGGGGGGCTTGCGTATATGGCCCCCCGCTGGGTGAGTGGCAGGGCGTGAACGCCGCGCGCAGACCCTTGACGCCGTGCTACAATGGGGCTCCCAACAGGGCAACAGGGGGGAGCTGCCGTTGATGGTGGGGCCCGCGCCCGCAGGCGCCCCCGTGCCCGCAGGCACCCCCAGGCCGCCAGCCAAGGGGCCGGGCGCTTGCGCCCCAAGGCAGGTACAGCCCCGCAGGGGCTACCTGCCGCGCCCGGCCCCTTTTAAAATGGCGGCGCGCCAAACCAGCCCGAGGGCCCGCAGGCCCGACAGGCCAAGGAAGGGGGCCCGTCCCCTCGGGGTGGGCCCCCTGACGCAGCAGGCACGGACAAAATGCAAGGGCGGCCCCGCCCAAAAGGAATAAAGGCGGGGCCGTACATTTTACCCTTGCATTTTGGCCGGGGCTGTGGTATGGCGCTTCCCCCGCCCAGGCCAGCCGACAGGCCAAGGGACGACAGGTAGCGCAGGCCCCCAAAAAAGGAATAAAGGGGCCTGCGCTGGCTGGCGGCCCGCAGCCCCCGGCGCTTCAGTGCCGGGGGTGAGCGACGTGGAGTGGTTGGGGTAGGGGCCCCGACCCGGAGCGGCGCGCGCCGATAAAAGGGCGGGGGGTAGGGGGTGGGTACATTTTCCCGCCGACAGCTTCCGACAGCGAAGCGGACGGGAAAGCGTCAGGGGCGATTTCGGCGGCGCGGGGTAAATCGGGATGGCCGGGGCGCTTTCGGCGGCTGGGTGCTTTCGGCTGTGATGGACAAAAAAGAAAGAGGGCCGGCCCTTTCGGGCTGGCCCTCTTTGGTTAGGCTCTGTGGAAGCCTCCCCTGTCGGTGCTCCTACACTATAGCACACTTCGCCGTTGTTGTCAACAACTTTTTGGTGGTGGCTGGGGCTTTCGTTGGCTGCTGCATCCGTGTTGCCTGCGGGCGTCCCCTCGAGGTGTGCCCCCGCCCACGGGCGGGCGGGGGGTGGGCTCCTGCTGGCCTTGTTGCCCTACAGGTCACGACGCTGCGCGCAGCGTGCGGCGTGGCCGTCATTCGGGCGGGCCGTCAGCGTTCACGCTGGTGGCCCGCGGGGCCGCTGCGCTTTCGGCGCGGGTGGGCTTTCCGCTGCCTGACGACTTCGGGTGGTTGTGGGGTTTCTGTGGCTGCCGCCGCGACTGGGCGGAGCCCATAGGAGCGGCGTGCTGTTCGCGTGGTGATGCACGGGACAAAAAAGGGCCTTGACAAAATAGGGGGGCGTGTGGTATGGTGTTGGATGTCGGGAGCAATTCGCTAAATGCAAATTTAGCGAAATGTAGGGAGGGCGTTAAAGCAGGGAGGACGCGAAAAAACCGGAACCGGAGCGCGGAACTGAACGGAAAAAACCGATAACGGAAGCCCCCAAAAGCCGGGTTGCCGAACGGCGCTTTGCTCTATTGATAAAGTAAAGCAGTCTGAAAATGTCAGCCCCTCCGAATGAAACCTGCGCCAAGCTTGCAATTCCTGAAATATCTGGTATGATGAATAAAAAGGAGTTGAAATCATGAACAAGGACACCATCATCAAGGTTCTGCTGGCCATCATTGCGCTGATGGTCTTTGCGTGGCTGTGGCGTATCATCAGCGGTATGCTCATCGGTACGCTGGTGCTTACGACTTCACTGTTGTCGGTGCTGATTGCGCTTATCATTCAAATTGTGCTTCCGATTGCTGTTATTGTGTTTGCCGTAAAGCTCTTTACCAAGAAAAAGTGAGTGTGAATCCCATGACGTTGTTTGCGAAGAAAAAGCCGCCCGAGCCTGCTGCTGCAGACGAGCAAAAAATCAGTCTGGCTCTGACGCCCGATGAAATCGACCTGCTGCGCGAATGCATGAAGCGCACCGAGGACTATTACCGCGGCCTTTTGCTGCTGAAGCAGGATTGGAACGCCGCGCAAAACGAGGCTGCGATTGCCATGATAAAGGTCAGGCTGAATATGATTGATCAATTGCAGGAAAAGACGCTCTACGACGGCCAGTCCGAGTATTACCGCAATCTGCAATAAAAAACTGCCCGCAGGAACGCAAAATTCCTGCGGGCAGTTTGCTATTATCAGCGGTTGACAGACTGTGCCATTTTGTGGTAGGTGTGACGCTCGCCGCGGATGGCAATGGAGTATGCCATGATGTTCTGCGGCAAAGCCATGCCGGGCACGCCGGTATCACCGATGTGGTGGATGTCGGCACCGGCCATTTTGCACATCAGCGCGATCTGGCGGATGGTCGCCACGTCCGCGCCCTCCTGCGAGGTGCCGATAGCCGTCAGTGCCAGCTTGCCGCGGCTGTGCACGACCTCAATCAGCCTGTGCGCGTACTCCTGTGTGATGCCCGGTACCGTGCCGGGTGCCGGCAGCAGAATAATATCCGCACCGGCTGCCATGAAGGCCTCGGCGTCGGCGGGGGTCATGATTTTCTCCCCGCCCTCCCCTGCTACGCCGGATGCATGCATCTTGCCGGTGGCCAGCAGCACGCGGTCACCGACGGCGGCAGAAATCGCTTTCAGCGCTTCTACGATCAATTCATTGCTGACGCCGTTGCCGGGGTTGCCGGTCAGAACGATCAGATCAACGCCCATTTCGGCGGCCTTGCGTGCATTTTCTACGGTGGCCAAGCGTCCGCCGCTCATTTTCCAGAGCGTTCCATCGTTGCTTTTGGCGGCCTGCAGGTCGCAGGGCTCCAGATTGATGCCCACGACGCGCCCGGTCAGACGCTTGAGCTCCCGCACGGTCTCGACTTCGGGAACCTTCGGCAGTGCGTTGATGACAGGGTGCTGCACGTCAAACATATTCAGCAGCAGAATGTCAGCACTCAGGGAGGCCGCATACTCCGCATTCGTCACGTCCACCAGCAGCGGAGGCGTCAGGCCAATGGTCTCGCACGCCAGTACGCGGCCCTCGCTGCCCGCAATCGCGTCCAGCAGCTCCGCCTTGGTGTACTGGGCCAGCTCGCTGGGGGCGCAGTCCAGCAGACGCTTTACGCTCATTCGTCGTCATCCTCCTCAATCACACGGCCAATGCCCTTGCGGTAGAACGGCTCGCTGCCCTGCATACCCTGCTGGCCCAGCGGAGAAATCGAGGTCGTGATGTTCAGATCCATCTTCTTCTCACGGCTGAGCAGGTACGGGCGGGCGGCCTGTGCTACGGAGGCAAACAGCTTCTCGTCCTTGGGGCCGTCCAGCACCAGCAGATAGCTGCGGGCGTCACCGTTTACGATCATAACGGACAGATAGGCAGAACCCACACCGGGGGCGTCAGCCAGCACCGCGCAGACTGGGTCGATCATGGCGTCGGGCAGAATGCTGGGCTCGACCAGCGTGACCTTGTCGCCGGGATGGATGCGGCGGGCCTGCTGCTCGGCCAGCTGTGCTGCGATCTTCTGGGAAACCTCGTCCTTCGTCTTTTTGACGGACTTGATCAGCGGGCGTTCCAGGCGCAGACTATTGTCGCCGGGGTTGATGACCAGACCGCTGGCCTCGGCGTTTTTCGCGATCATGTTGGCGTAGTCATCAAAGCGCAGCAGGATGATCTGCTGTGCGGCTTTGGGCTGTGCCTTCTGCCACTCGTGCACAGCGTCCCAATCGCTGAAGCCCAGGTAGTAGCGCTTGCCCTCGGGGCTGGTGACCATTACCAGGCTGATCTTGGTCTCCTTGGGCAGCTGCACGCGGCCATCGGCCTCCGGCTTGGGGGCGGGCTGGCCCTGCAGGTCAAACACGGCGGGGGCCAGCAGCGGCGAGCGTACCAGCTCATTCAGGATGTCATTGAGATTTTTGGGGTTGTTGTTCTCCTTGAAGGCTGCAATGGTCTCCTTGACCTTCGGATTGAAGACGGGTGCTTTGGGGAGATTCTTTTCGTTCTGTTCGGGCATGGGTCCATTCCTCACTTTAATTTTATTGCGTTGATGGCTTCCCGCAGGTAGGACACGCCCACGAGCTTCAAGCCGGGAAATTGCGAAGGGTCAATCATTTTCAGGTTGTGCTTGGGCACAATGGCGGTGTCGAAGCCGACGCGCTGTGCCTCGCGCAGGCGCGTTTCCAGATGGGTCACGCTGCGCACCTCGCCGCCGAGGCCGACCTCGCCGATGGCGATGGTCTTTTCGTCTACCGGCAGGTCAAGCAGACTGGACGCCAGCGCGATGCAGACCGGCAGGTCGCAGGCAGTCTCGTCCAGCTTCAGGCCTCCAATGATGTTAAAATACACGTCCTGGCTGGAGAAGTTGTACCCCGCGCGCTTTTCCAGTACCGCCAGCAGCAGGTACATGCGGTTATAGTCAAAGCCGCTGGCCGTCCGCCGGGGGCTGGGAAAACTGGTCTTGGTGCCGGGAGCTTGATATTTCCCCGTTCGGCTCATGGAGTTCCACAACAAAGGAAACTTTGGTTACAAGACATTCCATGAATACTATCTGACAGCTTCAGACTCTTCAATAGGTTATTCACCTAATCCTGCAGTGTTCACTGACCCAGCAGAGAACAATGATTCAGATGACATCGAAGTGATGCTTGAAAAAGATGTCTACATGGGAGATTATTGTAATGAAATGAAAATCATTGCAAGCAAAACAAATGTCTATAAAGTTTTGAAAACACTATTACAAAAAAGAGTGCCACCTGTTTATGTAGGTCCTACACACGCAGCTCAACAGACAGGTTTCACTACATATGAAGTAGGTTCTACAATCAATCTTAAGATTACAACAACATATACAAACCCAACACCTAAAGAACTTGGTGCTACTAAAGAGCATGGATATGTGACTTCTAGATTTGATGCTCTTACTTCTAAGTACAACATTGACACTAGACATGGTGGAAACATCATATCAAGTGTAATTACTAAATCTGGAACTGCAGGTCTATTTACCAACTTTACAGAGAATGCAACTGAATATCCAGGTCTGATTAATGCTTACAAAGCTTCTGGAACGATAGGTAAAGGTTCTATGGCATTTAAAGTTACAGTAAATACTGAGACCGTAAGTACCTTCGGGCGCAGGGAATACTCGATATCGGTATCTGACTCATTATATTCCGGCTCGACTATTCTGTTACTGCGTTCGGGATTTCCCCCGAGTTCAGACATTTCCAGCATCTGTATCTTCCTTTACTGTTTCCTCAGTTTCTTCCTTTTCGATGTATCTGTAATAATCCCGCGGCAGGTCGTTTCCCGTTGCGTTTTCAGCGTGGTTGAACATTCGCAGCGCGGTCATGCGCTTTGAAAGCTCCTCCGGCTCCTTATAGCCGCAGAGTATCGCCTTGTCGTATGCTTCCTCGGCGTTCTTCTCATCGTCGTGCATTGCGTACCATGTGGCAAGTTCGGCGTAGACCAGCGGGTGGTTTTCCTGGATAGTCACCAATTTCTTGAGGGTCTCGAGCGCGCGCTCGTCCTCGCCGCGAAGCGTGTATATCGTCGCCAGGCTGTAGTAGGAGTACCCGTAGTTCGGGTCGTACCTGAGCGCCTGTTCAAAGCAGTATTCCGCACTGCTGAGCTTACCCTCGTTGTAATAGGCATGCCCGAGCCGCGACTGCGCGTCCGGATTGTCCGGAGCTATCTCCGCAGCCTTCCGAAGCGCCCACATGAGCTGCCCTTCGTTCTCCTGCGCCTCGTACAGCTTGATGAGCCACTCCACGCAGAAATGCTGATTCTGCCGGTTGTCCGAGATACTCAGGGCGCGCATGAGTTTTTCCTCCGCCTCGGGGTAGCGCCCCTTCGTCAGCATGAGGATTCCCTTGTAAGCGCAGCGTGCGCCCTCGTCATGCCAAAGGACACGAAGCCCATGCTTCCCGAGCGCACGGCGCGCCGCCCTGCGGTCCGACAAGACAATTTTAAGTTGAGCGAGCAGCGTCGCCGCGGTCATGATGACCGCAGTCGCGCCCGCAACGACAACACCTGTCATGCACATCACCTTGTAGCGGTCGTCGTCGCCTGCCATGATGAACAGCACGAAGAACAACGCCTCGCACAGCGCGACTATCATGAATATCTTCTCGAGAACATCAAATTCCTTTTTCAAGGCGCTCACCTCCCGCCGCAAGTAATTCTGAAATCAGCCCAAATGCTTGAGCGCGTATTTTATAAGCTCCTCAACGCTGCTGTCAGGGTCTGCGCCGGTGAGCGCCGCCTGAGCCTGCGGCAGAGCGAATCCCAGCACGCACAGCGCAGTGATAGCCTCCGCAGCGGCGTTGCCGCCTACCGAAGCCGCAGTGACAGGCTCCGTGCCGAAGTCGGAAGCGGAGATGTGCTGTTCCTTTGCCACCTTGTCTTTCAGTTCCATAACGATACGCTGAGCTATCTTGTTTCCGATACCAGGAGAGCGGGTCAGGGTCTTGCTGTCGCCGGTGGTTATGCACAGCGCCAGCTTGGACGGAGTGAGGTCGGACAGTATCGCCAGCGCCGCCTTGGGACCCACTCCCGAAATGGAAGTGAGCTGCCTGAACGCCTGCAATTCAGCAGTATCAGCGAAGCCGAAAAGATCTATCGCGTCCTCGCGGACATTCAGCTGAGTAAAAAGCCTGACTTCCCCGCTGCCGCCTATTTTTTTCAGCGTGTTCATGGTCGTGCGGCAGGCGTAGCCTACCCCGCCGCATTCAACTACCGCGAGGTTCGGCTCTGTGTGGATTAGTTCGCCGTGTAAGCTGTATATCATGTGTTTTACCTCTTGTCACTCTTGTGGTATATTTTTCCCATCGCGCCGTCGTTTTCCGCAGCCTTTGCAATGAGCCTCGAAAGCTGCGACCCGCTGGAATGTCCGTGGCATATCGCGAGGGCCACCGCGTCCGCAGTGTCGTCGGGCTTGGGTATCGCGTCCAGACGGAGGATATTCTTCACCATCTCCTGCACCTGGTGCTTCTCAGCCTTGCCGTAGCCTACGACCGCCTGCTTCACCTGCATTGGCGTGTATTCGTAGATCTCGATGTCCCGCTGCACAGCCGTCAGCAGGATTATCCCGCGCGCCTGCGCAACATCGATTCCGGTGGTCTTGTTGTTGGTGAAATATAGCTTCTCAATGGACATGCAGTCCGGCTTGAACATATCGAGCACGGTGCACATGTCGTCGTAGATCTCCATAAGGCGGCGGTCGAAGCTGGTTCCGGCGGCGGTGGTTATCGCGCCGTAGTTCACCACGGAGAACCGCGTTTTCTCATAGTCTAGAACTCCATACCCAACGATGGCGTAGCCCGGGTCGATACCGATAATCCTCATGTGTAGCTTTCGTTGTCGGTGATGTACTCGCGCACTCTGAGCGGTATTCCCATGCTGTCAGCAAGCTGCTGGCAGCGGTCGATCTCGTCCTTTGTGATAATGTCGACAACGGTGAACTTCACCTGGACGCCCATATTCTTCATATCCCTTGCGAAATCAAGCATAGCCTTGAACGCCGGCTCGCCGAAATGCGGCCTTGTGATCTCGTTGTAGCGCTTCGCGTCCGGGGCGTTGAGGCTGATGGAAGCCACGTCGATAAGTCCGCGGAACTGCTCAATATCGAATTTCGGGTGGATCATGCGGACAAGTCCGTTTGTGTTAAGGCGTATCTTCATATCAGAGTGCTCCCGGATATACTGCGCAGTCTTAACGAGCATGTCCGCGCGGACGGTAGGCTCGCCGTAGCCGCAGAATATCGCGTGCGTGCAGCCGGTCTTATCGAATTTCTCGTATGCATCCACGATCTCCTCGAAGGAAGGCTCGTGCTCCAGCCACAGGCTGCCGTTGTCCTTCACGGAATCGGAGTTGTTACGCAGGCAGAACACGCAGTCGCAGGGACAGCCGTTAGTTATATTAATATACATCTGACCGTCGAATTTGTAAAATATAGTCATTAAAAAAACACCTCTTGAATACAAATATTCATTTTATTATACCACTATATCGGGTATTTGTCAATGAAAATCAGGTGACATTTTGCGGAACGGAAAAAAGGAGCCGTAAAAATTACAGCTCCAGATCCAAAATATATCGTGCGAAAGCCGATACCACAAATCAATCTATTACCTGCCCGTCGGTGGTGATGATATCCACCTTCACCGGGATATCCTTGCCGGAAGCGGCGACCGCGCGGTTTACGGCGTTTTCGATACCTCCGCAGCAGGGTACTTCCATGCGCGCTACCGTAATGCTCCGGATATCGTTGGCACGGATTATCTCGCCCAGTTTCTCAGCATAGTCGGCGTCGTCCAGCTTGGGGCAGCCGATGAGGGTGACCCTGCCTTTGATGTACCTGCGGTGGAAATCTCCGTAGGCGTAGGCGGTGCAGTCGGCGGCGATAAGCAGGTCGCAGCCCCTGAAATAGGGAGCCTGCACTCCCGCAAGCTTGATCTGAACCGGCCACTGGCTGAGCATGCTCGGAACCGCGCCCTCTGCCGGAGCTGTTCTCGGCTTCATCTGAGCCATTCTCATTCCGGGGCAGCCGGTAAATTTCGGAGCCTCCTGGGCGGGCTTCTTCTGTGACTCGATGTGGCGCTTTACAGCCTCCTCGTCAAACTCGGGAGCCTCGCGCTGAACAAAGCTTATCGCGTTCATCGGACAGGCGGGCAGGCAGTTGCCGAGTCCGTCGCAGAAATCCTCGCGAAGTAGCTTCGCCTTGCCGCCGACTATGCCGATAGCGGCTTCCTTGCAGGCGTTGGCGCAGAGTCCGCAGCCGTTGCACTTTTCTTCATCTATATGTATTATCTGTCTTACCATGTTAAATGCTCCATTTCCTGAATTATTGCGGTTTTTACCTGTCTATATGATACTATACCCCGCCGGAAAAGTCAATAGAAGTTTA
>ENA-UPWU01001093-UPWU01001093.1-human-gut-metagenome-genome-assembly--contig:-NODE-1093-length-11569-cov-6.454838_pt1 | contig 11569 bp, 8 predicted proteins | sample MGYA00250058_ERZ773392 | MGnify/ENA primary metagenome ERZ773392 (study PRJEB29103, sample SAMN06112084) | human gut metagenome | biome: human gut; feature: ankylosing spondylitis patient; material... | reverse complement strand
AAAAAAGCTCGGCTTTAATCAGACTGAAATGGGGAAGAGGCTTGGTATATCCCAGGATGATTATTCAAAGCGTGAAAATGGGCATATTATTATATCTTTTAAAAATATAAAAGCATTGCAGGAGCTGGGTGCAGACATAGATGAGCTGGTGTGTGGAAGTAAGAATGATGTGCATACGGAAGATCTTGATATTATTATGAATGAATATGATGATAGCAGTAAGCCTTTTGCTATGAAAATTATTGCTGAAAGTATAATGCATTACCGTAATAATGATATATTAAGAGGAAAAAATGTAACCGATGATGATGTACTGCTTGATTATATGTTAAAGCAGTGGGATGGATTTTCAATGCTGGAATATGTAAGAACAGTTTTGCATTATTCGCAGGATACTATGTCCGAAAAACTTTGTCTGCCAAGGAAAAAATATCGTAAATATGAAAAGGAGCAGGAATATCCAGATGCTGAGGCACTTGTCCGCATGTATAACTTATATAACTGCAGGCCTTCCATGTATCTTAATATGTATGACAGAAGATATTATGCCATGCAGCGCATATGGGTGGACTTCAGTAAGGAGCAGAAGGACAAGGTAAAGCAGATGGGATGTGCCGTTAGAAGTATATTGTAAAATCAGCAGATGGAAAAGACCTGCTTATAATAAATATTATGAATTTATCAGGTAAAGATAAAGCTGCCCTCTGGTCAGATCTGGATTATATCAAGGTCTGACCAGAGGCTTTTTATATTTTGTGATGCATTTGAAACATTATAAATGTATGAAACAGATGTAATGTAGGTGTAATAATATAGGTACAATAACACTAAAAATATAGAATCGGTGCAAGAAATATGTTAATATGATATAAAATGAAAAATAACGATGTACTATAAGAAATGGGGACTATAAACTACAATGAGAACAGTACAACAGCTTTATGATGATAAAAGAGATAAAGTTATTATTGATATAAGCGCTCCAAAGACTATAAATACGGAAAGACCCTCCTTGCGATCTACCGCAAAGAGGATGGTACGCGAAGTCCAGCGCGACGGGCAGCCCGCCCTCCATCAAGGCGGCGGCAACGCGGATGAAGCGGTACATTTCCGCCCGCGCGGCGCCCGAAAGCGGCGATACCATTGCGAAAATCGGGGAGAGCACGGCGGTGATTTCCTCGTCCGACGTCTTGGCGACACTCGTGGCATCCAGCAGGGCGGTCAGCGCGGCTTGGCTGATTGGCGCGGCGTCATCCGCCGGCAGCTCCGGGATGAACGGCAGCGCAGGGAGCGGCAGAATCGGCCACTGCCCGGCGTCGTAGGCGGCATTGCGGGTCAAACCGATGCTGCTGCGCGACAAAAGCAGCTTGTGCATTCCGGAAATCGGCGCATAGTTCGGCAAGCTCGTCAAAAGCAGCACGGGCGTTGCGTCCACGGGGCGCAGGGCAACCATCGGGCGCTGTTCAGCGGAAATCTGGTGCGCAAAGCTGCGTTCCCAGCCCATTGCGGCGGCGATGTTGCGGATCAGCGTCGCGGCGGGCGCGGGGGTGGACGACACAATACCGATGCGGTCGCTCATCGCCAGCAAGAGCAGCAGCGTAATCCCCTGATTCTTTGTCAGCGTCAGCCCGCACTTGCCGCACACAGCCGTCAGGCGTGCCAGCAGTTCGTCCAGCGTCGCCTGCTGCCCGCTCACAGGGCTCATGCGCAGCGGCTGACCCGTCAGCGGGATGTTCAGCTGCAAGTCGCCCAGCAGCTTCGAGATGGTTGCGGGGAGCGCATCGTTCTGCAGCGTGTCAATGTGCTTGAGCAGGGAATCGCGCTGCACGGTCAGGCTGTTCAGTTCGGTCTTGAGCGACGCCACCTGCGCCTCGCACGCGTCGCGGTCGCTCTCCAGCTTGCCCGTTTCCTTCTGCAGGCGGTTCACCATGCCGGCGATAATTTCCTGCTTGAAGCCGTCCATGTCGCGGCGCGCCTTGTCCAACTGGCACAGGGCAGTCAGGCGCTCCGCCTCCAAATCCTGCAGGCGGTCGCGCAGCACGCGCTGGAGCGCGGTGATGTTGCGGTCTTTGCAAATGCGGGGCTCCAGCTTGGAGCGCAGCCCGTCCAGCGAGAGCATGAAGTCCATCAGCTGCTCGCGCGCTTCGGGCATCCGCCACGCGGCGCGGAAGGCGTTCACCGCGTCCGCCACGGGGTTGTCAATGGGGCGCATGGATGTGCCGTTGGGCAGGTTTTGCGCCGGCGGCTCGTATTTGCCAACGTACCACTGGCTGCTCACCGTCTCCTGCACGCGGTTTTTGCTCGGCTGGGGGGAGGTGCGCAGCGGTGTGCGGACGAGCGGCGTGCCGGTCAGCGGGCCGGTTTTCATCATGCTCGGCGGCATTTTCACCGGGCGCGTCTGCTGCTGATGCAGAAGGTTCGCACTGTCGGATACGCCGGTATTCAGGCTTTGCAGCGTCTCTTCAAAATCCTTCGTTTCGTCCAGAATGTTCAGCGTTTCGCCGATGGGCAGGGATTCATCCGCCGCGTCCGCCTTTTCCGCGGGCTTCTCCGCCGCGGGTGCTTCGGGGACAGTCTGGTCTGCCGGGACGGTCTGGTCTGCCGGGACGACCGGGTCTGCCGGGACGACAGGAGCTGCCGGGTCAGCCGGGGCAGCCGCGACACTCGGCGCAGCTGCCGGAACGGCTGCCGCATCCAACGGACGGTCAAAGCGGACGGGCTTGGGGCGCATCTGCCGCTGAATTGGCGCGGGACGCACCGCTGTGGGCGCATCCTTCAGGCAGAGAATCGTGCGCTCCACGCCATCCGGGCAGGGCAGCGTGAACAGCATTCCCGCCATCCCGCTGCTCTTTTGCGGCTTTTCCGGGTCATTTTTGCACACAGGCCCGTACAGCACGTTGTCCGCGCGCAGATAGAACAGGGGCGTAATCGCCGTTTCCGCCACCACCGCGGCATCATCCGCCGGGGCGGAAATCACCTCATAAAAGCTGTGCGCGGGCAATTCATGCACGGTGTCGGAATAGAGGATAAACTGGTTCGGTTCCCCCTTGTCAGGGCGGAAATTCTTGTTTGTGCGGATTTTTGTAGCTTCGGCGGGCAGGTTCGCCAAGTCAACCAGACAATAATGCCCAAGGTCGCGCATCCGGCTCTTGAAGGTGTGCTGCTCGTTGCGGTCAGGGACGATGCGCAGGCAGCCTTCCACCGGAAACTGGTTCATCGCCTCTTGACGGATGTCAGCGTCCGGGGTCAGCAGCGGGCGAACGCGAAAATACGCCTGTTGGATATTGTCCTCCTCCAGATAACAGAAGAGAAGCTGATTGTCGATGCTCATAATTGCCTCCATAAATAATAGGTAATAAAATAAAAGAACACTCCCTATGAAAATTTTATCAAATAAAGTGCGAATCGTCAAGGGTTTCGACAGGGTTTTTCCGCAAAAAGACGCTATCTTTTTCCGCCGCGCATGAAACCGCCTCCAGCGCGCATACTGAACCCGAAAAGGGAGGCGAAAAACATGACGGTGGGGATGCTGCTGGCAACCATTCTGCTTGTGCTCACGTTCTCCGGCGTGCTTTCCGGCGCGTGGGAGCGGCTGGGGATTCGCCAGCGGACGGCGGGCGCGTGGCTGCTGGCAATGCTCGCGGCGCTGCTGATGCCGGATGTCCGGCTTGGCGCGGCGCGGGTGAATCCGGCGGGGCTGGCGGTGACGGCGGCGGCTTCCGTGCGCCTGATGATGACCATCCGCCCGCGCCGGGAGCTGGTGCGTGTGCTGCTGGGCAGCGTGATTGCCGGGGCAATGGGGCTGCTTGTGCTGATTTTGTCGGACGGGCAGGCGGATGCGCTCTGGGCGTGCGCGATACTCATTGGGGCGGTGGCGTGCTTTCTGGGGGTCAGCCGGCGCGGGATGCTCCTGTGCAGCTTGATGGGGCTGCTCGTCGCGCAGGGCGCAGCGGGCGTGTCGGGGGTTCTCCGCGCGGACGTGCAGCCGTGGACGGACGCGGCGCTGCTGTGCGCAAGCGTATCCACTGCGCTGGCGGAAATTGTGCGCCGAACCGCCATTTTCCTGCTGACACCGCCGGGCGTGAAAGGGGGACACCGCGGATGAGGAAGCTTCTGACGCTGCTTTTGCTGCTTCTTCTGCTGCTCACCAGTTCTGCCATGGCGGCGGAAAAATCGGCGTATCGCTTGGCGGATGAGCAGGGGACGCTGCTGGCGTGGCTGGATGTTCCCCCTGCCGTCGGGGATGTGCTGCTGACGGCGGATGGCACGCGCCATCGGGTGATTGCGGTAGAGGGGCAGCAGGCAGTCTTGCGCGAGGATGGCACGGAGACGCTGCCCGACGTGCCGTGGTCTGCCCGCGAGACGGCGCAGCCCGTGACCAGTGCCGTGCGCACCATCGGGCTGATGGGCGACGCGGCGCTCGTGCGGGATTTGCGGGAAGGGCTTGCGAATCAGGGCGCGGCGCTCGTGACGGTGAATCCTGAACAGGCGGATTTTCCGCTGACCGTCACGCAGGACGAAATCAGCAATTCCGCGGAATATGATACGCTTTTAAGCGGCGAGAAAGCGGCGAAAATCCGCCTGATTGTCCGCCGCGGCGGCGATAATGAAGCGCTGATGAAGAATTTCGCGCTCTCCGTCAAGGCGGGGCTTGACCATACCGCCCCGACGCTCATTCGGGATGTGTACTTTGCCGCGAACGCGCAAGAGCCGCTCCGGATGCTCTGGGGCGCGCGGGAGACCGAGCCAATCCGCCTGCAAAACACGATTTTGCCGCTGGCGCAGGTGATTTCAAACGCGCTGGAGCTCCGCGATACGGCAGGCGGCATTTCCGGCAGCGAGGACGTGCCGGAGCACAGCGCCGTGACAGGCTTGATTTTCGCCGGCGGTCTGCTGCTGGCGGGCGTGGTCGGCTACGGGCTGCTGCTGACCGGGGGACGCAGGCACGGGAAGAAAACATAACCCAAAAGGCGATTCAGCCGATGAAGCTGAACCGCCTTTTTTCAGGTGCGTATGGTGATGATAATCGCCGTGGCTCAATAGTAGGTGATGGACACCACGTTCTCCGGAAGCCATACGCGGCGAATCTGGTACGAGCCAGACGGCTGGAACTCCAGGCACACATAGCCGTTCTCCCACGCCATGACCGCGCCGGTCGTGCCGGAGGAAATCTTCTGCTGATGCTGCTTGTAGTTCGTGCCCGGCCCGTAGTACGCCGTCGTGGTGGAGGTCACGCGCCCCGAACCAATCGCGCCGCCTTCAATCGGCACGCGGCTGACGTCAATGTCGATGCGCTGCTCGCCCGTGTAAACGCGCACAGTCTTGCCGCCATACTCAAATTCGACCTGCAGCCACCAGATATCGTTGCCGGACGCGCGGGACAGCACCGTCACCGTGTGGCCGCCATCGTTCCAGTAAGTGCCAAGCTCATCGTACTTCGTCGATGGACCGGAACGCGTCGAAATCGGGCGGTTGGACATGGCGAGCAGTCCGCTGCTGCTGTCGGAGGAAGAAGGCGTCCAGCGGCCAAGCGCCACGTCAAATGAGACGCAGATGGCGGGGCGGACGGCGTTGTCAAACTCCGTCACCTTGTTGCCGTGGTCGTAGAAGCTGCCGTGCGCGCCGACGAACACGCCGAAGGTCGACGTGCTGTCCAAGCGCGCCCAGTAGGAGGATGTGCCCGTGTCGCTGGCGGTGTACGCGCCGCACTGCCGGGCGTATTCCGTGGCGTAGAGCAGTTCCGTGTCCAGATACTGCTGGATTTCCCACTGGCTGAGGATGTACACATAGTCCGACGAATTGCTGACGTACACGCTGTTCAGCTGCCCCTGTTCCGCCGACGTGAACGCGGAGGACAGGAACGTGCTGTTCAGCCACGAGCGGATGGTGCTGTTGTGCCACGAGGTGGTGCTGGTCGAGCGGTTGTAGACCATCGAATCCAGCCCATACTCGCTCACCGCGCGCACTGTCCGGCTGCCGTAATCAACGCTGTACACGCGCCAGAGAATCGGCTCGTCGCCGTTGCGCAGGTTGCCATCCTGCTCGTAGTTGCCGAAGTAGAACGTCTGCCCAACGTACACGTCACTTGCCGCCGAAGCAGCGGGCAGCAGCGTCAGCAGAGAAACGAGTGCCACCAAAAACGACAGAATCCGTTTGTTGCGCATGGAAAACGACCTCCCGTACAGATTTTGTAAAACCATTATATGCCATGAGCCACGCCCTGTCAAGTCCAAAAAACGGCTGTTTTTTGCCAAAAATCAGGCGGCGGCAAAATTTTCATCCGACAAACAGTTGACCTTGACCGCGAAAAATGATACATTATAATGAGCGCGAATTCTGCGCTGTACGGTTAAGGAGGTACTTCCACTTTGCAACCCGAAATCAACCAAGAAGCCATCGCCCGGATGCTCGATCAGGTGCAGAAGCCGACGCGCTATACCGGCGGGGAAATGAATACGCAGCTCAAGCCGTGGGACAGCGCGAAGCTGCATTTTGCGTTCTGTTTTCCGGATACCTATGAGGTCGGCATGTCCCATCTGGGCATGAAGATTCTCTATGCCGCGATGAATCAGCAGCCTGATATGCTCTGCGAACGCGCGTTTATGCCGTGGGTGGACATGATGGAACTGATGAAGCAGGAAAATGTTCCGCTGTTCACGCTCGAAAGCCGCAGCCCGCTCAGCGCCTTTGACGTCGTGGGCTTTACGCTGCAATATGAAATGAGCTACTCCAACATTCTGGCGATGCTGGAGCTTGGCGGCATTCCGCTTTTGCGGGAAAATCGCCGGGAGGAAGACCCGATTGTCGTTGCGGGCGGGCCGTGCGCGTTCAATCCCGAACCGCTGGCGGATTTTATTGACGCGTTCATGGTCGGCGACGGCGAAGAGCAGATCCTCGACCTCAACCGCGTCATCATGCAGGGGCGCGAAGAGGGCGCGAGCCGCATGACGATCCTCAAGCGCCTGTGCGCCATCCGCGGCGTGTACGTTCCGGCGCTCTATGACGTCCAGTATAACGCGGACGGCACGATTGCGTCCATGAAGCCGAATTGCCCCGAAGCGCCCGAAAAGGTCTTGAAAGCGATTATCCCCGATTTGGACAAGGCGTTCTATCCCACGGAAATCCCCGTGCCATATATGGAGATTATCCACGACCGCATCATGCTGGAAATCATGCGCGGCTGCACGCGCGGCTGCCGCTTCTGTCAGGCGGGCATCCTGTATCGTCCGGTGCGCGAGCGGAGTCTGGAGCATCTGGTGGAGCTGGCGCAGCAGCTGGAAAACACGACCGGGTATGAGGAAATCAGCCTGTCCAGCCTGTCGTCCGGCGATTATACCTGTCTGGCGGAGCTGATTCGCGAGCTAATTCGGCGCTTAGACGAGAAGCATGTGTCGATTTCGCTGCCGTCACTGCGCCTGGACAGTGTGCTGAAGGATTCGCTGGAGGCGACGCAGAAGGAGAAAAAAACGAGCCTGACGTTCGCACCCGAAGCCGGAACGCAGCGCTTGCGCGACGTCATCAACAAGGGCGTGACCGAAGAAGACCTGATGAGCAAAGTCACCGACGCCTTCCACGGCGGATGGAGCAGCGTCAAGCTGTACTTCATGATGGGTCTGCCGACGGAGACGACCGAGGATTTGGACGGCATTGCGGATTTGGCGAAAAAGGTCGTCGATGCGTACTTTGCCGTGCCGAGGGGCGAGCGCGCGAAGGGACTGCGCGTGGTGTGCAGCGCGTCCGTGTTTGTGCCCAAGCCCTTCACGCCCTTCCAGTGGGAGCCGCAGGACACGCAGGAGATGGTGCGCGAGAAACAGAGCCACCTGCGCGAGAAGCTGCGCATCAAGGGCGTTACGTTCAATTATCATGAGTCGGATTTGAGCTATCTGGAAGCGTGCTTTGCCCGTGGCGACCGCCGAATGGGGCAGGTGCTTCTCCGCGCGTATCAGAAGGGCTGTATGCTTGACGGCTGGACGGAGCTGTTCAAGTACGACATGTGGCGCGAGGCGTTTTCCGAGCTGGGCATTGACCCAGCGTTCTATGCCTACCGCCGCCGCGAGAAGGACGAAATCATGCCGTGGGATGTGATTGACTGCGGCGTGACGAAAGAATTCCTGTGGCGCGAGAAGGAAAAGGCGGAAAAGGCGCAGACGACCAAGGACTGCCGCAAGGGCTGCAACGGCTGCGGCCTGCAGCGCTTCAAAGGGGTGTGCAAATATTGCGGATAATGGCTGTGTTTGAAAAGGGCATCCGCTTGCGCCACATCGGGCACCTGGATATTCAGCGGGCGATGATGCGGGCGCTGCGCCGTTCGGGGCTGCCCGTGGCGTATTCCAATGGGTATAATCCGCATATTCTGCTGACGTTCGCGTCGGCGCTGTCCACCGGGGCAGCGGGGAAAAAGGAAATTCTGGATGTGACGATGGCGCGCGAGGTGTCGCCGGATGATTTCCTCCAGCAGATGAACCGCGCCCTGCCGCCGGACTTGCAGCTTTCTTTCGCCCGTGCGCTGGATGACAAGCACCCGGCGATGATGGCGCTCGTGCAGGCGGCGGATTACACGCTGCAAATCGAGGATGCGAACGCGGCGGAAAAGATGATTGCGGCGATTCCGGCGTTCCTTGAACAGACGAGCATTCTCGCCATGCGCCGCACGAAATCCGGCATGAAGGAGACGGACATCCGCCCGCTGCTGGTGTCGCTCTCCGGCGATGGCACGGCGATTCATGCCGTCATGGTGCTGACGGAGACGCTGGCGTGCAAGCCGGATATGCTGTTAAGTGCGCTTAGCACCTTCTGCGGGCTGGAAAGCGCCCCGGATGCGCTGATTATCCGCAACGGCTTGCTGGGTCGGGATGAAAACGGCGAACTGACGCCCTTGGAGAACCTATGAGAACATTGCTTGTGCATCAGGGCGAAAAGCCGCTGATTGGCATATTGGAAGACGGGCAATTGGCGGAAGTCTTTTTCCCGCAGGAGGGCGACACGGCGGAAGCGGTGCTGCTGGGGCGCGTGGAGCGCATTGTGCCGGGGATGAAGGCGGCGTTCGTCGATATTGGGCAGGAGAAAAACGGCTTTCTGCCGCTGGAAGAGAAGAACACGGGGCTATCCTACCCGAAAACGGGCGACGCGGTGATTGTGCAGATTCGCAAGGAAGCACAGGGCGTCAAGGGCGCGTTCCTCACGCGCGACATCAGCCTGTGCGGGGAGACGATGCTGCTCACGCCCATGAGCCGCATGATTGGCGTGTCGTCCAAAATCACGGAGGATGGCAAGCGGAAGGCGCTGAAGGAGACGGGCAGGGCGATTGCGCAGGAGCGCTTCGGCTTGGTGATGCGCACGGCGGCGGAGAATGCGCCGGAGGAAGAACTCGCGGCGGAAGCGGAGCGGCTGTTCCAGCAGTGGGAGCAGATTCGCCGCGCCGCGCCGACCGCGCATGTGCCGTCCGTCTTGATGCAGCCGCGAAGCACGCTCGAAGCCGTGCTGGATGACTATCGCCCGCGCGGGATTGACCAAATTGTGACGGACGACCCGGCGGTGGCGGAAAAAGCCGCGGGCATTGCGCCGGTTCAGGTGATTCCTGAAAACCTGCTGACCATTTATAAAATTGAGTCGCAGCTAAAAAAAGCGCAGGAGCGCCGCGTGTGGCTCAGCAGCGGCGGTACGCTGGTCATCGACCCGTGCGAGGCGATGACGGTGATTGACGTCAACACCGCCAAATTCACCGGCAAGCGCGAGTTGGAGGACACCGTGCTGCGGCTGAATCTGGAAGCGTGCGGCGAGATTGCGCGGCAGGTGCGCCTGCGGAATTTGAGCGGTATCATCATCATTGATATGATTGACATGAAGACCCCGGAACACCGGCAGATGGTGCTGGACGCGCTGGAAGAAGCGTTCGCGTCCGACCGCGTAAAGACGGTGATTCACGGCTTGACCTCCCTCGGCTTGGTGGAAATGACGCGCAAACGGTCACGTCCGCCGCTGCGGGAAATGCTTGCAAAACAGGAGGAAGCCCATGAGTGACAGAAAGCCTGTCATCATTTCAGAAGAACAGCTGGAAGAGCAGCGGCAGTATATTCAGCAGATTCGCCTGATGCCGGATGCCCCCAAGAGCTACCACGTTGTGACCTATGGCTGCCAGATGAACGCGCACGACAGCGAAATCCTTGCCGGAATGCTGCGCGACATGGGCATGGAGGAAGCCGCCGACCGCGAATCGGCGGATTTTGTGCTGTTTAACACCTGCTGCGTGCGCGACAACGCCGAGCGCCGCGCCTTGGGCAACGTGACGTGGCTCAAGGAAGTACGCAAGAAGAATCCGCGGCTGATGATTGGCGTGTGCGGCTGCATGATTCAGCAGCCGGGCATGGCGGAGAAAATTTTGAAGCAGTACCGCTTTGTGGATTTGGCGTTTGGCACGGCGAACCTGTACCGCCTGCCGGAACTGATGCTCAAAGCGCTGGAAAGCGACCACGCGGTGGTGGAGGTGGAGGAGCAGAATACGATTGCCGAGGGTCTGCCCATGCAGCGCCTGCGCCATGACGCGGCGTATATCACGATTATGTACGGCTGCGACAACTACTGCACCTACTGCATCGTGCCGTATGTGCGCGGGCGGGAGCGTTCGCGCGAAATGAGCGCGATTGTGGCGGAAGCGGAAGCGCTGCGTGACAGCGGCGTGAAGGAAATCATGCTGCTGGGGCAGAATGTGAACAGCTACGGCAAGGGACTCCAAACGCCCGTCACGTTCGCCCAGCTGCTCAAAGCGCTGGATGATGTTGGCATTCCGCGCATCCGCTTCATGACCAGCCATCCGAAGGACTTGTCCGACGAGCTGATTGATGTGATGGCGCATTCCAAGCACATCCTGCCGCAGTTTCACCTGCCGGTGCAGCACGGCAACGATGAAATCCTCCGCCGGATGAACCGCCACTACAACCGCGCGCAGTACCTTGACCGCGTGCGCAAGCTGCGCGAGGCGATTCCGGCTATCGGCCTGACGACGGATATTATCGTCGGCTTCCCCGGCGAGACGGAGGAGCAGTTTCAGGACACACTGTCCCTCGTGCGCGAGGTCGGCTATGACAGCGCGTTCACCTTCATCTATTCGCCCCGGACGGGTACGGGCGCGGCGAAAATGCCGAATCAAGTGCCGGAAGACGTGTCCTCCCGCCGCATTCAGGAACTGCTGAAGGTGCAGGAGGAATGCCAGAAAAAGGCACTGGCGCGGTTCATCGGCACAGAAGAAGAGGTGCTGGTGGAGGGACTCAGCCGCCGCAGCGACACGGATGTGTCCGGCCACGGGCTGCACGGGCTGTCCGTCACATTCCCCGGCACGGAAAGCGACGTGGGCGAAATCGTCCGCGTGAAGATTGTGGGCGCGAAGAACAACACGCTCACGGGCGAAAGAATCTAAGGCACCACCGCACAATTCGGCGGCGCGTCTGGCGATGTCTTTTCCGCCATCTGCGGCATGCAAATTCCTCGATTTACTTCCAGTAAACCTTCGAAATTTGCATTTGCATCTGACGAAAAATCCATTCGCCAGCCGACCACCTCATTTGTGCGGTGT
>ENA-UPWU01001089-UPWU01001089.1-human-gut-metagenome-genome-assembly--contig:-NODE-1089-length-11614-cov-7.248765_pt1 | contig 11614 bp, 10 predicted proteins | sample MGYA00250058_ERZ773392 | MGnify/ENA primary metagenome ERZ773392 (study PRJEB29103, sample SAMN06112084) | human gut metagenome | biome: human gut; feature: ankylosing spondylitis patient; material... | reverse complement strand
ATTTGTACACAATAAAATGGACTATACAAAATATAACGAACATAGACGTGAAATTTATCCAGATATCCATATACGCGGAATGAGCTAAATTTTCTCTAAAGCTAGTATACCATACATAAAAAAATGCAAGTAAAATTTTGAAGAATAAGGTAAGATAAAAATGACTTTACATAAGTTTTCCGGTTTTGGATTCACATCTCCATTGATATAGTGAGTGATTGTTGAGGCCTTAACTCCTATAAGCCGGGCAAGATCAACATTTTTCATATTATGTTTGATCATTTCCACTTTGATTTTTTCACCAATCATTGTAAGCACTCCAATCTTTCATAATACTTAAATTATCTCACAAAACAGTTGATCATTGCACAACTTTGTGGTATAATGAGTTTAGTAGTATGCAATAATATGTCATTTTTTATTGTGTGTTTTGCAAAATTGCATTTATGCGAAAAGTTAGGAAGAAGAATTATGAAGGTCGGAATAATTGATGCAGATCTCATAGGGCGAAGCAAACATCGATTCCCCAATTTGGTATGTGAAAAAATATCGGGATATTGGAAATCGCAAACTGCAGAAGTTCATTTGTTAATGGATTATTATTGGACTGAGGATTTTGACAGGATATACATATCTAAGGTTTTTACTGATACGCCTGTCCCACAATTTGTTGAGAATCTGAAAAACGGTGATCATGATGGAAAAATATTTGTTGGGGGTACAGGTTTTTTCTTTGACAAAGCGCCAAATCTTCCGGGTGAAATAGAACATCACGCACCAGACTATCATCTTTATGACGAATGGATCTATGGCGAGGTTGAAAGAGCAAGGAAAGAAGCTGAAGCGAATGGCAAGGAATTTCACAAAAGCAGGTTTATGGTTCAATTCAAGGAATACACGGAATACTCAATCGGATTTGTTACACGAGGGTGTTTTCGTAAGTGCAAATTCTGCGTCAACCAGAAATTTGATCATGTGTTCTGCCATAGTCCGTTAGATGAATTTTTGGATAAGAGCCGCAAAAAAATATGTCTACTTGATGATAATTTCTTAGGTTGTAAAGAGTGGCGGGAAATACTTCAGCAGATTATCAATACTGGAAAACCATTCAAATTCAAGCAAGGACTTGATGAACGCCTGCTCACAGATGAAAAATGCGAGATTTTATTTAATGCCAATTACGATGGGGATTTTACATTTGCATTTGATAACATAGAGGATTATGAAATTATACATAAAAAGCTTCGGTTGATCAGAAAATATAATGCTAATAAAAGCGTCAAATTTTATGTTCTGGTCGGGTTTATAAGCACTGATGAACACGATATCGAGAATGCATTCAGACGAATTGAGCTGCTGCTCCACTATCGGTGTTTACCATATATCATGAGATATATGGATAAAAATAATACACCATGGAAAAAATCCAAATATCGTTCGTTGTATATAACGCTCGCAAGATGGTGTAATCAACCCAGCATTATAAAAAAGATGTCTTTTCGTGAATTCTGCGAGGCAAATCAGGCATTACATAAAACCAAAGGTTCTTACTGTTCGTCTATGAAAAGTATGATGGAATTCGAGAAGGAGTTTCCGAATATTGCAAAAAGGTATTTTGACATTCATTTTGGTGAAGATAATCCTAACATAGTTGATTGAGCATGAGGTGAAACAATGAGCTTCTACACAGATTGGAAAAACAATATGAGCAATCCTGTGGCTTGCAGCAATTTTATATATCAATTTCTTTGTTCAAACCCGGAATCAGTTAAACCATTGATTAATGGCAACAGTGAAGAAATTCATGAAATGCTCGCATTATTTGATACAATTCCAATAGATTGGTTCCTCGAATGCATTTTTATCAAAACCGGATCCTATGAACTTAATGCCAGCGATGTTCCATGTTTCAGTAACCTTGACAGCGGTATTAGCAGGGTAAATGAGTTACTTGCATTTTCTCATAATGGATTAACATTTGAGCAGTTAGGTTATCAGCTCATCAATTCCTCTACAAGTGGAGCGAGGATAAAATATGGAGAAAATCATGCTAAGCTTGCAAAACTTATGGATCTTGTTTATTTCAGCAGTGACCGCCCCGCTAAAGTGTATCCGACAGCACTGGGAAATTATCTGATTTCCGTTCCGATCAACAATAAAAGAGAAGCATTAAAAAAGTTAATGCTGAGAAATCCATGTATACAAAATCTTATCTCCGGTGCACATCATGGCAAAATACGTTTTAGTGATGTCGTACCTTTTTTGACCCGTTCAACCATGATACGTCGCAGGACAAGCGTCCGTGAGCTCATTACGTTTATTCTTGAAGATACTAATATGGATATCATACAGAATATTAACTGGGAGATAGAGGTGCAATAATATGTCTTTTCGTGATCTGAATATATCTACGTGCTACGAGAGTAACGAGCAGAAAACTCAGCTGCTTGATAATTTCTACATACCAGTATTGGAGCAATCTGTGAAGTATTATCGCATTGCAGGTTATTTCAGCTCTTCCGCCCTTTCAGTAGTTGCAGAAGGCATAGAAGGATTAATTAAGAACAACGGCAAAATGTATCTTCTTATTTCTCCGGAACTGTCGACTGAAGATTATCAGATCATATCAGAACATGGAATGCTTACTGAGAGTTCAAGTGTTTTCTGCAATTTTTCTCTTGAAGGAATTGAAAATGATAATCTGAGAATGCTTGCATGGCTTCTTGATAATCAAAAACTTGAAATAAAGGTGGTAGTAGGGAAAAAGAGTTCCAACAGTCTATTTCACCAAAAAGTCGGATTATTTTTTGATGATTGTGAAAATATTGTTTCTTTTTCTGGCTCAATAAACGAAACAGCGCAGGCCTGGATAAATAATATCGAAGAATTCAAGGTGTTCAAGTCATGGGAATACGGACAAGCCGAATATGTTGAAGCAGATCTCTCAAAGTTCCTTGCATATTGGAAGGACGAACGTAGGGAATATGCGTATGTATTTGATATACCAGAATCCATAAAGGATAAGATAATCCACATTAAGCCACGCGATGTTTGGGATCTGAATGCCATGTGGAGGTACAAAAAAGACAAACAGATAGCCAAGAATACGCTTAGCCTGTTTCCGCACCAGGAAAGGGCTGTATCCCTATGGCTGAGAACTGGCTGCTCATTATTGATGGAAATGGCGACTGGCACTGGCAAGACAAGAACAGCTATCGGGTGCCTGCTGGAAATTCTGAAACGCAAGGAGCCACTGCTTATAATTGTAGCGACGCCACAGAATACGCTCTCACGCCAGTGGCAGGCTGATTTTAATCACTTACATATATCTGTTGATAAGGAAGAAATAATTGATGGGAGCAATCACAGCTGGAGAAAAGATCTCGAACTGATCATGCTGGATCTTAACGACCGCATGATCAATTCCGCAGTGATTTTTACAACCCACGATACTGCTTCTTCCGACAAATTCACTGACATTATCAGCCGGAACAAGTTTGGGACAAAGATCATGTTTATCGGTGATGAGGTTCATGCAATTGGTTCGGAAAACCAGCGTAAGGCACTGCTTGATGAATATGAGTACAGAGTGGGACTCAGCGCTACTCCGGAACGTATGTTTGATGATAATGGCACTTCTGTTATCCGCGATTATTTTGGTTCGAAATCGTTTGAATTCACCATAGCCGATGCACTGAATACTATAAATCCGGTAACCGGACGTCCGTTCCTGAACAGGTTCCGGTATACTCCAGTGTTTGTTTCTCTTACTGATGAGGAAAAAAGAAAGTATAAGAGAATCAATCAGCAGATTGCAATGCTTAAATCACAGGAAGATTACGATGAAGATCAACTTCAGCGCTTGTATGACAGGCGTGCTGAGATAGGAAAGAATGCTCAGAACAAGTATGCTGCGCTTGAAAATCTGATAGACCACATGAATCCAGAACAGATATTTGATACCATACTTTTTGTTACTGATAAGCAAATTGAAACGTCATTTGACATTCTGACCTCCAGAAAAATAAAACGCGCCAAGATTACAGAGAATGAATCTGCTTCAAGACATGTGGGGCGTGATGGAAATACAGAACGTCAGGAGATCATATCTCAGTTTGTTGGCCGAAAGCTTCAGGTATTGGTCGGAATAAAATGCCTTGATGAAGGAATCGACATTCCTAATGCAAGAATAGCAATACTCATGGCAAGCAGCACTAATCCCAGAGAATTCGTACAGCGTGTAGGGAGAGTCATCAGGCAAGCCCCGGAGAAGCCGATATCTGAAATATATGACTTTGTCGTTGATTCAGATGATGCAGTTCTGCTCAGAAAGGAAGCACGCAGGGCAAAACTGATTGCACAGAATTCAGTTAATTATGATGAAGTAAGAAAAGCATTTGAATCGAAAGGAGCAGATTTCAATGCCTATCAGTGAGAAGATAATTGAACAGGTCAGTTCGTCGGATATTTCTGAAAACGAAAAGTCTCTCATTTTAGCATTACTTAAGGTTGAGGACGATGGAATATTCCGTTTTAATTCAGAATATGAAAAGCTGATTAATTCCTATCTGGAAAATCAGGAAGGCGAGGTTAGAATATGAGCGTATCTATTGACAAAATCGAGTTCAAGAATTATCGTCAATATGGAACAGGGACAATTCATTTTAGTACACCAGGAGAGTATAACTTGTCAGTTCTGATCGCCAAAAACGGCACAGGTAAAACTACGCTGCTCAATGCGATTACATGGTGCCTGTACGGAAAAGAGCCTCATCTTGCAGATGAAAGCAGGGCATTGCCGATTGTAAATAATGATGTTCTTCGGAAAGCTCAGGTCGATGATACAGTAACGGTCAGCGTAGCTGTTACTATTACCGACAAAACAGATACCATTGAATTTAGACGAAAAATGAATTATAAAATCGTTGGAAATGGTGAAGACAGAAACGTTATCTGCGGATATTCTGAAATAACTGCTACGACTACATCAGATAATTTTGTCAATACAACCGTTAAACAGGGAGCGGACGCGGAACTGGTCATCAAGCAGTACTTTGATGAATCAATATATAAGTTCTACTTCTTCGATGGCGAACAGTTGAGCGACTATTTTTCTGCGGCTCAGGCAAGCCTTATCAAGCAGTCTATTTTTAATATTTCTCAGGTCACGCTTCTGAACAGAGCTTGTGATCATCTTGAAAAGATAAAAAGAGAAAAGAAAAGGAAGGCGGGTGAAAATTCGCCTGATATTGAAGCGCTTAATTTAGAGCGAAATAAATTGGAAGAGAGCCTGCAAACTGCAAAGCGAACACTTGAGGATAATATTCAGCAGCTTGATGAGCACCAAAAAGCCAAATTGCAGTTAGATCGTCAATATCATACATATGAACCCGTCAGAAAGCTACAGAATGAACGTGCAGAAATTGAAAACGCCCTGATTTCCATTGAAGAAGAGAAAAAGCGTTTCCTTGCCCGTAAATCAGCTTTTATCCGTGATTATACCATATTGCTTAATCTATATCCCCGTATTCAGCATACGTATAAGCTGATATGCGCAAAAGAGGAAAAAGGTGAGCTTCCTCCGGCAATTGACAAGAATCAGGTGAAAAGACTTCTGGAACACGTTGATGAGCCATGTCCGTTATGCAATGGGACTATTGGAGAAAATGGACGTCATCATCTCGAGTGGCTTCTTGACCGGATATCAGTTTCAAATGAAACTTCAAACTACCTGAAAGAGATAAAGGGTTCATTGGAGGTCTTTATTGAAAAAGCAAAAAGCTTCAAGCATAACTATGAAGAAATTCGTCAGAATGACATAGATATTTCTCGCCGTGAAAAAGAAAAAACTGAACGATTAAAAGAAATATCATCTATGCTTTCAAACTTTGACAGTGAAAATGATCAGGTAAACGTTGCAAAGCTTGAGCAAAAGCGTACTGATGTCAGCAATAAGATCCGTCATGCAACAGAGACAATTGGTTCTGTAAAGAAAAGCATAAGTGATTTGGAAAAAGATATCGCTGAAATCGACAAAAATATTTCAGAGGCATTGAAAAGAAACACTGAGCTTATTTCTTTGCGGCACCAAATAGAGGTAATTGACGAATTATACTATCAGATAAGCAGAATCTGTGGCAATATTATGTCCGAGATGAAAACAGAAATCGAAGAAACAACCTGGTCTATTTTCGATTCGATGATCTGGAAAAGAAACACGTTTGGGAGTGTTAAAATCAGTGATTCTTATAATATTGCAGTATATAATCAGAATGGCACAGAAATGACTGGTTCATTAAGTGCAACAGAACAGATGGCGCTTGCATATGCATTTACGCTGTCAATTCACAAAGCGTCAGGACAAAACTGCCCTCTTGTTATAGATTCTCCACTTGGAAGAGTATCCGATGAGAATCGTAGTAAGATGGCACAGGTATTGCTTGATATCAGCAAAAACAAGCAGATAATTATGCTGTTTACACCTGATGAGTATTCTGAAGGAGTAAGCAGTTTGTACGACAATAATGCTAAGGTAATGACACTTACTCTTTCAGAGGACGAAAAATTTATAGAGGGGATTGATAAATAAATGGCGAGAGATCGAATTTACATTAGCGAAGGAAATAAGGCCCTGATTAGTGATCTAAAAAAAGAAGATGTCCTTGGTCTGAAGCTTTCCGAAGGAAAGGAAAGCTTTTTACTTGCGGTAGCGCTAGGATTGAATGAACCCTACATTGGCTCAGTTTGAGGCTATGCTGAAATACGATTTGGAAGTTTGTCGCCGTTTGGGTATTTCCGAACCTCGGGTGGCACTTATTCATTGCACCGAGAAGATAAATGAAAAGTTTCCCCATACCCTTGACTATGCTGTTTTAAAGGAACGTGCCGCATCCGGTGCTTACGGCTCCATGTTTCTGGACGGGCCGATGGATGTAAAGACGGCTTGCGATGCTCATAGTGGTGAGGTGAAAGGCATAAGTTCGCCTGTAGTGGGGCATGCTGACCTGTTGATATTTCCCAATATCGAATCAGGCAATACATTTTATAAAACAGTATCCTTATTCGGCGATGCTAATATGGCAGGTATGCTGCGCGGAACCATAGCTCCGGTTGTTGTCCCTTCACGTGCCGATTCGGGAAACTCGAAATATTATAGTTTAGCATTGGCTTGCGTGGCCGGATAAAACCTTAAAGTTATATGAAGATATTTGTCATTAACCCGGGCTCTACTTCCACGAAGTTGGCTCTTTTTGAAAATGAAAAAGTAATATGGGCGGCAGGTGCTCACCATTCCTCAGAAGACTTGCAACATTTTCATCATGTGAATGAGCAATATGAGTATCGCAGGGATTTTATATTCCGATTGTTGGCCGAGGCCGGTATTCCTATTGAGTTTGACGCTGTGATTGCGCGGGGCGGCTTGTTGAAACCGACTCCGGGGGGAGTGTATGCCATTAACGAACAGATGAAATATGATTTGCTTCACGCACGTATGGAGCATGCTTGTAATTTGGGGGCTTTAATTGCCGATGAAATGGCAAAAAAATGCGGTTGCCCCGCTTATATTGCCGACCCGGAAGTGGTGGATGAGTTGCAGCCGGCAGCGCGTTATACCGGTATCCCCGAGATAGAACGTATTTCTATTTTCCATGCATTAAACAGTAAGGCGGTTTCCCGTAAATATGCCGCTTCCATCGGAAAGCATTATGAAGAATTGAATTTGATTGTGGTTCACCTAGGAGGTGGCATCTCGGTCGGAGCACACTGTCAGGGCAGGGTAATTGATGTAAACAATGCGTTGAACGGTGAAGGCCCTTTCAGCCCGGAGCGTGCCGGCACTATTCCTGCCGATCAGTTTGCCGAACTGTGTTTCAGCGGGAAATATACCTTGCGTCAGGTGAAGAAGATGTTGAACGGTAAGGGTGGTTTGATAGCCCATCTCGGGACAAACGATGTTGCTTCTATTGCCCATAAAGCCGAAGCAGGCGAGGAGCCCTATAAAGGAGTGCTGGATGCCATGCTTTATACGGTTGCCAAACAGGTCGGGGCGATGTATGTTTCGCTTCGCGGGAAAGTGGATGCCATTATTCTGACAGGAGGAATAGCCCATAGCGATTATTGTGTAGGTGCTCTTCGTGAACAGATAGACTATCTGGCTCCTGTTGTACTGATTCCCGGGGAGGATGAAATGGGTTCGCTGGCATTCAATGCTTTGGGGGCATTGAAAGGAGAGCTGCCTTTGCAGGTGTATCACCCGCAATAATACATTCTTTTCAGCTTTCCTCCATACCTTTCAGTTCCCATCCGCAGAATGGGGATGTATCAAAACTTCCTTTTTATCGAAATGGGGAGTGTGTTAAAACGTGGATAATGCTGTCGTTTAATCTGTAGGGGCGAGGTTCGCTCGCCCGAAAACAGTTTGCTTTGTGTCTTCGGGCAGGCAAATCCTGCCCTACAGTTGACGATGGGATAGGTCTTTTAGTTTCGACATACCCTCATGGAGGTGAGTCTCTATACAGTGTTGCTGCGCTTTGTTTCCTCCGGCATGCCTCGGATTTGTCCGGCGGTGTCTTCCCATTGTTCTGCCGGTAGGGGCATTTCTCTTTCGGCAGTTCTGTTCGAGTAACAAGGGGCAGTCATTGTTTTTGTGGATTTAACACCTCAAGCAAACACCTGTCCCCCGGTGTTGTCTCTTCCGGTTTTCAACCCCTGCATGCGTTTTTGAGCTTCCTAAGTCGTTTCATTAGCCGGACCAAGCGTTTTCGTCCTTTCGGTTATGCCCGTCTGTCAGTTGAATTACTACCGTCTCCGGCAGCGGACTGTATGATTCATTGCAGTGGACCGTACAGTCTGCTACAGTGGACTGTACAGTCCATTGCCGCAGACTGTAATAATCTTCTGTTCAAAAGGCCTTGGCTGATCCTAAGAAACCGCTTATTCTTCCCTTTGTTTGTGATGTGATATTTAAATCCTTAAAAGAACAATGTGCCCCTCCAAAAAAAAGGCTGTAATGCTTGGTGCACTACAGCCTCTTTATTTAGTCTGAACCCGTTCTGAGGGTCGTCAGATGCGATTGTTATTAGTTATACTGATAGTCGATAGTGGATGTTGTTACTACGTCATTCTTATCAGTGAAGGTAACTACCAATGTACCCTTTTCACCGCTCTTCATATCGGTAATACTTACACCCTTTGCATCTTTGCCTGTTCCTGTCGGAGCAACAACAGTTCCTTTGGAAGCATCAGTGTTGTCGTATTCTACTTTTACTTCAGTAGCACTGCTTGGATCGCTTGTAGTCAGTTTGATACCGTCAATCTTCATATCAGTACCTGCTACAGCAATTTCTTTACCATTGAATACCAATGCCAAACCTGTTCTCTTATCAGCAGCGCCTGTCAACGGTGCGATATAGTTGTCAGCTCCTACTGTGGCAATACTTTGAGCAGCACCTGCTTTGTAGTAAACGATTTTAGCATCTTCAAAGATACTCTTGACGGTTACGGTAAAGTCTTTAGATACTGTCAAGTCTGTTGCTAATTCGATGGAAGCGGTTGCAGCAAGCGTGTTATACTTAACCTTGTTATCATCTATCAGTCCACCGGCATCTGCAATTTCACCGGCTGTTACAGTAAGTTCTTTTACATCATCGTCATCAGTAGTGTATGTAGCAACATATTCGATGTCGTCAATAGCAAGACCTTTCACGCCATCTTTTACTGTGTATGCTTTAGCCAAAGAAAGAGTTGCATTGGTACTCCATCCCATACGTGCAGTAAGAGTAGTACCTGCTTCATTCCACAAAGCATTGGTGTTAACTACTGCCAATTCATCGAATGAAGGCAATGTGATAGTGTAGTTTGCACTTACTTTCTTGATTTCATTACCGGCAGCGTCAGCATCAGACAAAGTGATAGTCAACTTGGTTGCACCTGCTTTGGGAGCAGCTGCGATTTCGCTATCTGCAATCTTGGCATACTTGATAGTCTTGATGGTTGCAGCTTTGCTTAAGTCAGTTACTTGTTTCTTGCATGCAGCATCTGTGTAATATGTTACATTAGATTCTGTGATATCTTTTTTAAAGAAGTTACCGTCAGTAGCCCAAGTAATGTTGCCCTGAACTTTGTCAGCCTGTTCGTCTGTCAATCCGGTAAATGTATTACCCAAGTCGATAACGAAGTTCTTTTCGGGCATCAACTTATAAGTCTGGTCTGCAATCGGTTCGTCTTCTACTGTAGCAGCCACGAAGGTAACCTTGATATATTGCTTGGTTTCAGTACCTGTTACGTCCAGGATATGCACAATGAAAGGTATTTCTTGCTTGGCAGCTTTGTCAGCAGCTGTAATCTTCATACCGTTTACTGTTACACCATATCTGCCGGCTTTGTCGATGTCACCGATTTCAAGATATGCATCATAAACTTTGTGGGCGTCTGCATCGCTTGCGCCTTTGTCTTCAATGATGATTTCGTTAGTACCTAATTTGAAGTCGCTGATATCAAGAGGGTTGCTTGCAGTCGTTGCATCATCTGTTCCTTCTACTCCTCCCACTTTAATCTTTGTTGCTGCGAGAGCAGTTGCTTCAGGGTCTTCATCGGTATCGATAACAAATTCATAACCTGTTACCAAGTCGCCGTTTACAGACAATGCATATTTCACGTTCTTAGCCTGGCTTTCAACTTCTGTTGCAAAAGCAGTAGCGATATTGTCGGCTGTAACCGTTTCATCCATTGTGATGGCTACTGTCCAGTTGCCATTGGCTGATGCAGCTCTATCACCATAGATAAGATCATTGTTTGCTGTTGCAGTGACAGTTACAGGAGCTACAGAACCGTCAGAAGCAACCAGTTTCAATGTCTGTGCACCCAAGTTGTAGCTTGAAGGAACTACCGTAACTTCTCCTTCTGTATAGCGTCCCAACAAAAGTTGTCCTTTGGCAATGTTTCCTTTAGCACCTTTCCAGGTGATTGCTCCGGGTGCTTTTCCCCAAGCAATACCATCGGGAGCAGAAGAGGCAATTGATTTTGCGGTAAATGTAGCTTCATTGGCAGTTACGTTCATCATTCCCGAAGTTGCTTTCGGCAATTTGATAGTCTTCATTTCACCGTTGGCATCGGGCAATGTGATGGTGTACATACCGTCAGCATCATTTTCCAGGATGGCATATTTTCCAACCTTGATGCCTGTTGCCTTGCCGTTCACATACAGTTCGTTGTCTTTCACTTCTACAGTGTCACCCAACTGACCGATTACTTTTCCGTCTACTTTCAGGTCTTTACCGTCAACTGTCACCACTGTTTTTTCCACACTGGGAGCCGTTGTTTTGATGGTATAAGTATGAGAGCCTGTACCGTCTACCACAGTCAATACACCTGTCTTTTCGTCGAAAGTCACACTGGTCACACCCTTGTCGCCAATCTTTGACTCCAATTCAGACAGTGTGGTTTCAATCTTGTCAATCTTGCCGTTGATTTCGTCGATATCATCGTCGTAATCCTTACAAGACACAAATGTTCCTGTCGAGGTAACCATCAAGGCTCCAAACAGGATTGCACTTAAAAACTTTTTGTTCATAATAGAAAAACTTTAAATTTATAAATTTAAAAAACTAAAATT
>ENA-UPWU01001080-UPWU01001080.1-human-gut-metagenome-genome-assembly--contig:-NODE-1080-length-11668-cov-5.769304_pt1 | contig 11668 bp, 10 predicted proteins | sample MGYA00250058_ERZ773392 | MGnify/ENA primary metagenome ERZ773392 (study PRJEB29103, sample SAMN06112084) | human gut metagenome | biome: human gut; feature: ankylosing spondylitis patient; material... | reverse complement strand
GTAACAATCTCCAATCCTCTGGGTGAAGATTTCTCTGTTATGAGAACGATTTCCCTGAACGGAATTCTGACATCACTGTCAACTAATTATAATAGAAGAAACAAGAATGTACGTCTGTATGAATTAGGTAATGTATACATTCCAAAGGCTCTTCCTCTGACAGATTATCCGGATGAAAGAATGCAGTTTACGCTGGGTATGTACGGAGATGGCGATTTCTTCACAATGAAGGGCGTTGTAGAAGAATTCCTAGAGAGCGTTGGCATGAGAAAGAAAGCCAAGTATGATCCTTATGCAGAGCAGCCTTTCTTACATCCGGGTCGTCATGCATTGATTAAGTATGAAGATACAGTAATTGGTTACTTAGGAGAGGTACATCCTGATGTAGCAGATAATTACAATATCGGAACCAGAGTATATGTAGCTGTTCTGGATATGCCTGAGGTAGTTCCTTTCGCTTCCTTTGACAGAAAGTATGAAGGAATCACCAAGTATCCTGCTGTAACAAGAGATATCAGTATGGTAGTTCCGAAATCCATTTTGGCTGGAGATATCGAAGATGTCATTGAGCAGCGTGGTGGCAAGATCCTTGAAGGCTATGAATTATTCGATATCTATGAAGGTTCCCAGATCAAAGAGGGTTTCAAATCAGTCGCTTATTCAATTACGTTCAGAGCAAAAGACAGAACATTGGAAGATGGCGACGTGACTGGCGCTATGAAGAAAATACTTAACGGATTAGAAGCACTTGGTATTGAACTTAGACAATAGTATGAATGCCTGCAGCAAACGCTGCAGGCATTAGTGCGAATAAAGAAAGGTATGGTTGTAAGATGGAACGTAAGAATTGCTGGAAACAGTATAGTGATAAAAGATTAAACAAAATGGAAGAATATACAAAAGAATATATGCACTTTCTGAATCATTCCAAGACAGAACGAGAATGTGCAGATACAGTTGTGAATCTGGTAGAGAAGGAAGGCTTCACTGATCTGGCTGCATTGGTTCGTGACAAGAAGAAGTTGAAAGCCGGAGATAAGGTATATGCCACATGGATGAATAAGGCTGTTATTCTGTGCAGAATCGGCGAGAAGCCTATGGAAGAGGGTATGAATATCGTAGCTTCCCATATAGATTCCCCTCGTCTGGATATCAAGCCCAATCCGCTGTATGAGAATACAGGTGTAGTATATCTGGATACCCATTACTATGGTGGAATCAAGAAATATCAGTGGGTCACATTACCACTTGCGATTCATGGTGTGGTAGTCAAGAAGGATGGCATCACAGAAGAAATCTGTATCGGTGAAGACAAAGATGACCCGGTTGTATTCATATCAGATCTGTTACCTCACCTGTCACAGGAGCAGCAGGAGAAAAAGGCATCAGAACTCTTTGGCGGCGAGGCACTTGACATTGTATTTGGAAACAGACCTATGGTGAAGAAGGGTGATGAAAAGGAAGAGAAGGAAGCTGTAAAGGCACAGATTCTTCGCCTTTTGGAAGAAATGTATGATATGAAGGAGGAGGACTTTCTCTCTGCTGAATTAGAAGTAGTTCCGGCTGGTAAGGCAAGAGAAGCAGGACTGGACAGAAGCATGATCATGGCATATGGACAGGATGATAAGGTATGTGCATATGCGGCTATCCATGCACTTTTACACGCTAAGAAGCTTGCCAGAACATCAGTTGTCATGCTGACAGACAAGGAAGAAATCGGCAGCTGCGGTGCAACAGGCATGACCTCCCATTTTTATGAAAATGCACTGGCAGAAATCATGAATCTGACAGGCGAATATTCTTCACTCAAGTTCAGACGCGCTATGGCAGCATCAAATCTGTTATCCGCAGATGTCAGCAGTGTATTTGATCCGATGTTTGCAGACAGCTTCGAGCAGAAGAATGTAGCATATCTGGGTGGTGGACTTGTATTTAACAAAGTAACAGGAGCCAGAGGCAAGAGTGGTGCAAATGATGCCAATGCAGAGTACTTGGGAGCACTGAGAGGCCTGCTGGATGAGAGAGAAGTAACCTATCAGTATGCAGAATATGGTAGAATTGACCTCGGTGGCAGTGGTACGATATCTCATATACTTGCAGAGTATGCGATGAATGTGGTAGACTGTGGTACAGCAGTCATGAATATGCATGCGCCATATGAAGTGACCAGCAAGGTAGATGTTTACGAGACGATGAGAGGTTATCGTGCATTTTGGGAGGATTTTGATTTATGCAGGAATTAAAGAAATCAGATTTTTATTTTGATTTACCACAGGAGTTGATTGCGCAGGACCCGTTGGAGGACAGATCCAGTTCGAGACTTCTGGTGTTGGATAAAGAGACAGGAGAAATGGAGCATCGTGTTTTCCATGATATCGTAGAGTATTTGCATGAAGGAGATTGTCTGGTTCTTAACAATACCAAGGTTATCCCGGCAAGACTGATGGGAACCAAGAAGGACACAGGAGCTACCATAGAAGTCCTTTTGTTAAAAAGACGTGAGAATGATATATGGGAAACCCTCGTAAAGCCTGGAAAAAAGGCAAAACCAGGTACAGTCATTACTTTTGGTGAAGGTTTATTGACAGGAACCGTTGTGGATATAGTAGATGAAGGTAACAGGCTGATACAGTTCTCCTATGAAGGCATTTTTGAGGAAGTACTGGATAAGCTTGGTGAGATGCCACTTCCTCCGTACATTACACATAAGCTTCAGGATAAGAACCGTTATCAGACCGTATATGCAAAGTATGAAGGTTCAGCAGCTGCTCCCACAGCAGGACTGCATTTTACCAAAGATCTGCTGGCACAGGTAGCGGCAAAAGGCGTAAAAATCGCATATGTAACCCTGCATGTAGGATTGGGAACATTCAGACCTGTTAAGGAAGAGAACGTGTTGGAGCATCATATGCATTCCGAATTCTATCAGGTGACACCGGAAGCTGCGAAGCTGATTAATGATACCAAGGCAGCAGGCGGCAGAGTAATCTGTGTAGGTACAACAAGCTGCAGAACCATCGAAAGTGCAGCAGACCAGAACGGAGTCGTACAGGCTGGATGTGGAGACACAGAGATTTTTATTTATCCGGGATATCAATTTAAAGTATTGGATAACCTGATTACGAACTTCCATTTACCGGAATCCACATTGATTATGCTGGTATCAGCCCTTGCCGGAAGAGAACATGTATTACATGCATACGAGACAGCGGTAGAAATGAAATATCGTTTCTTCAGCTTCGGTGATGCTATGTTTATAAAGTAGAACGAAATATGATAAGTATGAATCGCAACCTGGAAAATGTTGATTTTCCGGGTTGTTTTATACTAAGGAGCAGACAACATATATGTTTACGAAAAAGTTAAGTTGACAGAAAATTACAACTAGAGTAAAATTATAGAGTAATAATTTGGGGTAACTATGCGAAGCCATGCAACAGTGATTTTGCGCATTGGGGTTCTGGATAGTTACAAATGTACAATGAAATACAATTGTACATAATATTGGAAAGGGATTGCGTTAGTATGGAAGAGAGAAGAAAGAGCAAAAGAACAGAATTAAGATCGAAACTTTTGGTTAAGAGACTGGATAATGGTAAGTTTGATGAAGTTAACGTGGAAGTGGATAATGTATCTAAGACAGGTATCGGCTTCTGCTGTGATGAATTACTGGAGATTGGTGCTGTATATGAATCCTATCTGACAATCTGGACCAAGGAAGTCATCCATGCATTTATTGAAATCGTTCGTATTGAGAGGGAAGAGGATGGATTTCAGTATGGTGGATTATTCATTGGAATGCCGGAGATTGACCTGCAGAGAATTGGCGTTTACAATGTAGTGTCAGAAGCAGACAAGTATAGAAAATAAGTTTTATAAGAATTTCATACATTATATTCAACAAGAAAAGGATTGTACCCGATTTCTAAAGTGTACAATCCTTTTTCCATTTAATTCCTCTCGTCTACAATTTTTGCATTTGGATATATTCGTTCCATTCGCTGGTCAGTGAAATGGGTATCGAGGAATTCTGTAATTGCATTCGGATTGCTGAAAGCATCCGCATCGGTGTGCCTTGTCGTGTATCTGGACAGTGCGGCAGCAGATATCAGCATGTTGAATATCATGAATACAATCATAATATTACAGAGCACAGGACCGGCTTTTACAGGAATCTTCTCAATCAGAGCAGAAAGCCTTGGGTAGATCAGCTTCAACCATACCACAGCAGCAATTCCCCAGAAAAAGCAATAGAGCAGATTGATTCTGCCGCCCAGGTTAAAGGCGAATCCACTGTAATCCCAGAATACAGTGCCAAAGACCAGTTCTGTGAACACACTGCACAGATATTCATAGGCACCACCAAGAAGTGTACCTGCTATGAATATATTACCGTCTGATTTATCTTTTTGCCTGTACAGCACTGCTGTCAGCAGCATACAGCCCAGCCCCCATACGATACTGAATGGACCATAGACGACGCTGCTTCGACTCATCAGCACACCGGAAGTAATATAACAGAAGATAGTTTCTGTTATATCCCCCAGAAAAGCACCGATGAAAAACAGTGAGACTAATTTATAGAAGCTGCATCCTTCTGCAAAGACAGTGGGAGCTGCTTTTTTTGTTGTTGCCTGTGCAGGCTGATTCAACCCGCTGAAAGCCTTCTGCATACGGGATTGGATTCTGATGGTAATGGCATTTTCCAGCAGGAAGGATGCCTTTTGCACCTGTGTATTGATATCCTGAATCCGTTTCTGCTTAACGTGAAGTCCGGCTATCGCAAGAGAGGAGCCAAGTACATCACAACCAAGCAACACACCCAGAACAATTAACAGGACAAATCCTACCATATGTGGAATAAATGACACAGCTGTCAGTAATAGGTGGTTGCCCAGATACATGGAGAAAGTACCGAAGATACCCCAGACGAAAGCATATCTCAGGCAGACATATCCATTCAGATGAAAACGGTGATTGGAGTAGTCCCACCAGCGTTTATGGAATATTTTCTCTAAAGCAGCACTTGTAAAGTATTCGATACCGGAAGCTAGGATCATACTTCCAAGAAACAGGAATACAGGGGAAGTGGTCAGCTCCGGCAGGAAGATGGCAAATGCCACGGCACCGGCTCCGTAAATTGGACACAAAGGGCCGGTTACGAATCCACGGTTGATGAATTTCTTGCGTGCAATAGCGGCAAGTGCGACTTCTGCGCACCATCCCAGAAAAGAGTACAGGAAGTAGAGCCAGAACAGTTCGTATAAAGTATATTGCATAATTTTTCTCCTTGAATGTTATTGCAGTTTAAGGAAGATCACGCACCGTTTCTGTCAATTGATTTTGTGAACACGTAATAGCTGTAAGGACTTCTAAGCAGCCACAGGTCATGGTAGTTCGGTGAATGCAGCTTAGGGAATGATGTTTAGTGTTTCTTAGAACAAAGATCAAATGCTTGCAAGCCAGGCGCAACTGTTTGAGCCCGTAGGGCGAGTTTTGCGCTCGGCTTGTACTCTAAGCATTTGAGATGCGGTTCTTAGAAACTCTTACATCATGTACGTGGCGAATGAACCGAACTACCATGACCTGCGGCGTGACTTAATCCCTTAAACTGCAAGTATACAATACATTATAGGGGATAATGGATATTGAAACAAGAGTTACCCCTTGGAAAAATTATCCGATTGAAGTACAATAGACATGTACACAAAAATGAGAAAGGCAGTATTTTAATATGAAACAACAGACACAGAATAATCCCCTGGGAACAGACGATGTATCAGGATTAATGGTAAAATTCGCAATACCAAGCATCGTAGCCATGCTGGTAGGCGCATTATACAATATCGTAGATCAGCTATTCATTGGGCAGGCAATAGGAACACTTGGAAATGCAGCAACGAACATTGCGTTTCCGCTTACCACATCCTGCCTTGCCCTTGCATTACTATTTGGAATAGGAGGCGCTTCCTGTTTTAACCTTACAATGGGAGAGGGTAATCGGGAAAAGGCAGCATATTATATCGGCAATGCAGTCAGCATGCTATTCTTATGCGGACTGGCATTATGTCTCATTACACAGCTTTTTCTGACTTCATTGCTCAAGTTCTTCGGCGCACCGCAGGACGTATTGCCATATGCACAGGAATATGTTCGTATCACCGCTTTGGGCTTTCCTTTTCTGCTGCTGACGACAGGTGGCGGACATCTGATTCGTGCTGACGGCAATCCACGAATGACTATGATCTGTAACCTGACTGGTGCAATCATCAATACAGTATTGGATGCCTTGTTCGTTATGGTCTTTCAGATGGGCATGGCAGGCGCAGCCCTTGCCACAGTGATCGGACAGGTGATATCAGCAGTAATTGTAATCTGTTATCTGTACCATTTTAAGACTGTTCCCCTGGAAAAGAAGCACCTGATTGTGAACATGGAATATACAGGTAAAATTGCATCTATCGGAGCAGCTTCCTTCTTTAATCAGCTTGCAATGATGGTTGTACAGATTGTGTTGAATAATTCATTGAAGCACTATGGGGCATTGTCCATATATGGAGAAGCAATTCCCATTGCCTGCGCTGGTATCGTTATGAAGGTGAATCAGGTCTTCTTCTCTATTGTTATAGGAATCGGACAGGGCAGTCAGCCGATAGAGAGCTTTAACTATGGAGCCAGACAATATGACAGAGTGCGTAAGGCATACTGGCAGGCATCTGTGGCAGGTGGCAGTATCTCCGTTATTTCGTTCATATTATTCCAGCTATTCCCCAGACAGATTATCGGATTGTTTGGCGAAGGTTCCACGGAATATTATCAGTTTGGAATCAGCTATTTCAGAGTATTCTTATTCTTTACCTGGGTGAATTTCATGCAGCCGATTACATCGACATTCTTTACTTCCATTGGTAAGCCAGTAAAAGGCATTTTCCTGTCATTGACGAGACAGATTCTGTTTCTTTTACCATTGGTCATCTTGCTGCCATTATTTATGGGAATCGATGGAATCTTATACGCAGGACCGATAGCGGATGGATTGGCAGCAGTTGTGACTGCTATTATGGCATGGGTAGAGTTTGGACAGATGAAGAAGCTGGAAAAGGCATAGAGGGGGAATAAAATATGCAGACGCTCATACAGGCAATACAGCACTATCAGCCTTATAATGAACAGGAAGAAAATGACAGACGGGTCATGTTAAAATTGTTGGAGACACAGCCTGATATTCTTGACAGGAGCAATCAGGTGGCTCATTTCTCAGCATCAGCCTGGGTATTGAATCAGAATCATACCAAGATACTGATGATTTATCATAATATATATCATTCATGGTCCTGGACCGGTGGACATGCAGATGGTGAAGCCAATCTGTTACAGGTAGCAGTCAGAGAAGCGCAGGAGGAGACAGGGGTGCAGAACATTAAAGTGCTTTCTGAGGATATCTTTTCTCTGGAGATTTTAACAGTAGACGGTCATGAAAAGAGAGGAAAATATGTCCCTTCGCATCTTCATCTGAATGTGACCTATCTGTTGGAAGCAGATGAAGAGGAAGTCCTTCGTATCAAACCGGATGAGAACAGCGGTGTGAAGTGGTTTACTCCTGATGAAGCTCTGAAAGCATGCTCAGAACCATGGATGATAGAGAGGGTATATCGGAAACTGATTAACAAATTACAATAAATATATTAGAGAAAGGATAGAGGAAACGAATATGAACAACACAAGAAAACAACCTGAATGGCTGGATGATGCAATCTTTTATGAAATTTATCCACAGTCTTTTCAGGACACAAATGCAGATGGAATTGGAGACATCAATGGTATTACCAGGAGACTGGATTATATCAAGGGATTAGGATGTAATGCAATATGGATCAATCCATGCTTCCAGTCGCCTTTTGGAGATGCTGGATATGATGTGGAGGACTATTATACAGTAGCGCCCAGGTATGGTACGAATGAAGATCTGGCAAACCTGTTCAGAGAAGCGCATGCCAAAGGAATGCATGTCATTCTTGATCTGGTGCCGGGGCATACAGCGGTAACACATAAGTGGTTCAAGGAATCCATGAAAGCTGAGAAGAATGCATATACAGACAGATATATCTGGACAGATAACATCTGGGAAGAGCCAAAAGGCATCGGATGCATCAGAGGCATATCAGATAGAGACGGTTCCTGCGTTGTGAATTTCTTTTCCCATCAGCCGGCACTGAATTATGGATATTATGAGCAGGAGCGTCCATGGCAGCAGTCCATGGATGATGAAGGTCCCAAGGCTACATTGGAAGCCATGAAGGACGTTATGCGTTTCTGGCTGAATATGGGCTGCGACGGTTTCCGTGTAGATATGGCTGGCTCTCTGGTGAAGAATGACCCTGAGGGAAAAGGCACGATTCGCCTGTGGCAGAATGTCAGAGAGTTCCTTGATCAGGAATTTCCACATGCGGCAATGGTTTCTGAATGGGGTGAGCCTGATAAATCTTTACAGGGTGGTTTCCACATGGATTTCCTGTTGCATTTTGGACCATCACATTATAATGATCTGTTCCGCTGTGAAGAGCCTTTCTTCTCATCCAGGGGAAAAGGCAATGTAGCCGCCTTCGTGGAGAAATATATTGAAAATTATGAGAAATCAGAGAAGAAAGGACTCATCTGTATTCCTTCCGGTAATCATGATATGGACAGATTGGCAAGGGGCTTGCACGGAGACGAGTTAAAAGTTGCTTTCGCATTCCTGCTGTCCATGCCTGGTGCGCCTTTTATCTACTATGGCGATGAGATTGGCATGCGTTATGTGGAAGGTCTTACGTCTGTAGAAGGTGGTTATAGCAGAACCGGTTCCCGTTCTCCTATGCAGTGGGATGATGGTGTGAATGCAGGATTTAGTACCGCAAGTGCTCAGAAGCTATATATCCAACAGGATAGCAGTGCAGACAGACCAACTGTTGAGAAGCAGACAGAAGATAAGGATTCTCTGTATCACGAGATCAGGAAGCTGATTGCTGTTAGAAAAGCACATGAAGCGTTGCTGAACAAAGGCGAGATCAACTTTGTATATGCAAAACATGGGACATATCCTCTGGCTTATGTCAGAAGCAGCGGACAGGAGAAGATTCTGGTGGTGATCAATCCATCTGATCAGAAAGTACAGTTCCCTTATGAAGGTAAGCTTGGAGAAGTACTTTATCAGTTTGGCGGTGCAGTAGAGAGTGATGGAAAAGTAGTCAGTGTGCAGCCACAATCTGCAGCTTTTATCAGATTATAATGAATAATAGAAATGAGAAGTCGAGCATAATGCCCGGCTTCTTTTTTTGCTATAAGTAAAAGTTATAACCAATCAAAAGAATTAATGAATTGACGAATGTATATGTGTATGCTATTATCAATACATAGAAAACCTACCGAATTAGTAGAGAATAAAAGGATAGAAAAGGAGAGTAAATAGAATGGGATGCTGTGGAGTTGATTATACAAATGCAAGTGCAGAGGATTTATTAAATGCATATACAGATGAGGAAGCAAGAGCGCATGCAGAAGAGGTGGGAGTTGATCCAAGACCGAATGAAACAATCAGTGAGATCGATGAGACGGGAGCTTTTATCCGCCAGCCCAATGCATTTATTCAGTCTTTTGGTGATAAAGAAGGCGATCTGAAAGCAGCAGCAGACAGATATGCAATCTACTGGGCGGTAGGCTGTAACTGGTCAAACAGACCGGTAATTGTCAGAGATCTTTTAGGATTGCAGAACGTTATTCAGGATCAGTTAGTAACCAGATCAGGACATACCAATGTATACGGACATGGATATTGAGATAAACCGGAGCACAGAGATCTGATTAAAGGATCATATTTCCTGAGTGAATTTTATAAGAGAGCGAAGCCTGATTTTACAGGAAGAGCCACAACACCTACATTGGTAGATATCGTGGAGAAAAAGGCAGTCAACAATGATTACCATAGACTGACCAATTATCTGGAAGTACAGTTCAGACCATTCCAACCGGCAGATGCACCTGATCTGTATCCTAAGAAATTCAGAAAGGAAATTGATGAATTCAATGACTGGTTATTCCCACATATCAACAACGGACATTATCGAATGGCTTTTTGCCAGTCACCGGAAGCATATGATGAAGCATATGAAGATTTCTATGATTCTTTGGAGAAATTAGACAAGAGGCTGGAAACAAACCGTTTCCTCTTCGGTGATTACATAACAGACAGTGACGTAAGGGCATATGTTACTTTAGTCAGATGGGATGTCAACTACTACCACAATGTAGGACCTGTGAAGAAGCCTATCAAGGATTACAAGAACATATGGGGATATTTAAGGGAATTGAACACAATCCCGGCTTTTCATAATAACAGCAATGCAAAGACACTGGCACTTAATGGTATCAGAAAAGACGGTAATTTCTTCAAAAGTTATAATGAAAGAATCCTTACCAAGGTAGATTTCGACAAACTGTGGGCAGATGATGGGGCAAGAAGAGAATTAAGCAAGACACCTGATGAACTGTTCCTGAGACATCCGGCTGGAGAGACTTATGAAGAATATGCAAGTGAGATTTCCACAACTATATGGAACAGTCCAAACTGGGACGATAGAAATCCAAAGAATGGCACATTATCAGTAGATGCATCCATTAACCCTTTAAAAGACCTTTTATAAAAACAGATATAAGCGGAGGAGTAGAGTATGAAAAACAAGATTTTGAATAGAGTGATAGCAACTATCGGAGTAACAGCAGTATTATTTGGAAGTTTAACAGGATGCGGTTCCACTTCTTCCGGTACAGATTCAGCAGCAGGCGTAACCAAAGTAACCGTGGCAACCAAGGGAAGCCCTGCCCCGTACATGGTAGTAGATGAGAATAATGAAATCGGGGGAAGCGACATTGAGATTTTGAAGGCAATCTTCGAGAAGCTTCCACAGTACGAACTGGATATCATTAAGGCTGACGATCCTCTGACAGGATTGACCGGTGGCCTTTATGATCTGGCAGTAAACAACTATGCATGGAGAGACGAAAGAGGAGAGCTTTATTACTACAGCTTACCATACAAGACAGGATATGACGTATATATCCAGAGAAAAGATGATGAACCATTGACAGGTTTACAGGATATTGCAGACAGAGGTTATAAGATCGAGGTAGGCGCAGGCAGCAACAAGGCATTGGCTTTGGAGAAATGGAATGAAGAGAATCCTGACCATCAGATCAATATTATCTATTCAGAGTCTGATTTTCAGATTAAGTTCCAAAATATCGCAGATGGTAAGACAGATGTAGCGATTGATGATGGACCTATTCTTGATACTTTGATCGGTCAGTTTGGTCTGGAAGATGAACTTGTAGGAAATACCATTGATGCAGATACACAGGAATTTATCAGCCCACATAACAGTACTTATTTCCTTTTTGCAAAGGATGAGAAAGGCGCTGCACTGAGAGAAGATGTGGATAAAGCTCTGATTGAAATCAAGAATGACGGTACACTGGCAGAAATCCTGACAAAATATTTTGGTAAGGATACAAGCCCGGCAGATGATGATTTAAAGGCAACACCGAACTAGGAAATAAGGCGAAAGGAAATTTGAATAGTATGGAAATATAAAAAATAGAAAATAAGAGAAAGGAAATGCAGACAAGATACAAG
>ENA-UPWU01001070-UPWU01001070.1-human-gut-metagenome-genome-assembly--contig:-NODE-1070-length-11737-cov-4.059434_pt1 | contig 11737 bp, 5 predicted proteins | sample MGYA00250058_ERZ773392 | MGnify/ENA primary metagenome ERZ773392 (study PRJEB29103, sample SAMN06112084) | human gut metagenome | biome: human gut; feature: ankylosing spondylitis patient; material... | reverse complement strand
CAGCCGGTATCCGTCGGGTGCTTCTTCCCTGACACTTTCCACCCTTCCGTATGCATCGTAGGTGTAGTAGGTGGCAGAATACCTGCGCCTGTTGTATGCCCGTATCGGGCGCACTTTCTCCCCCGTGAGCGGACAGGAGGTGAAAAAAAACACCACGGAAGACGTAGTGCAGTGCATGCTCTCCTATTCCAAAGGCACGCGCTTCACCGTACTCGCCCCGTTGCAGGTGCGTGAAGGGCGTACCCTTCAAGAGCAACTGGACAGCGACTTCAAGCAGGGTTTCTCGCGCATCGAAGTAGACGGCGAGGTCGTGCGCATAGAGGACTTCATGCTGGAACTGGCCTCGGAACCGTCGAAAGGCGAACACCGCACCATCCATCTGCTCATCGACCGCATGAGTTGCGACGACAGCAAAGATGCCATCTCCCGACTGACCGACTCGGCCGAAACCGCTTTTTATGAGGGGAACGGGCAATGTATGTTGCGCATCGTTCCGTCGGGCATCCTGCACACTTTCTCCACGCGCTTCGAGGCGGACGGTATCACGTTTGAAGAACCATCGGACAATTTATTCGCGTTCAACTCGCCGGTCGGTGCCTGCCCCGTATGCGAAGGGTTCGGCCGCGTCATCGGCATCGACGAAAAGTTGGTCATCCCCAACTCGGCCCTGAGCGTGTACGACGGAGCCGTGGTCTGCTGGCGCGGAGAAAAGATGGGCGAATGGAAAACGGAGTTCTGCCGCCGGGCGCAGAAGGCCGACTTCCCCATCTTCGAGCCTTATTACAAGTTGACGCGGGAGCAAAAGGATTATTTATGGCACGGAAAGACCGGTGCTTCATCGCCCGAAGAGGAAATCTGCATCGACAACTTCTTCAAGATGTTGGAGAAAGACCAATACAAGATACAGAACCGCGTCATGTTGGCACGCTACCGGGGCAAAACGATCTGTCCCCAATGCCACGGCACGCGCCTGCGCCCCGAAGCCGGATATGTGAAAGTGGGCGGACGGGCCATTTCGGATCTGGTAGACCTGCCCGTCACCGAACTGAAGAAATTCTTCGACACGCTGACACTCACCGCCCACGAGGCGGAAGTGGGCAAACGCCTGCTCACCGAAATCAACAACCGCATCCGTTTCCTGCTCGACGTAGGACTGGGATACCTCACCCTGAACCGCCTGAGCAACACGCTTTCGGGCGGCGAAAGCCAACGCATCAACCTGGCCACGTCATTGGGCAGCAGCCTGGTGGGGTCGCTCTACATCCTGGACGAACCGAGCATCGGACTGCACAGCCGCGACACGGACAAGCTCATCCGCGTGCTCCGGCAATTACAGCAATTAGGCAACACGGTCATCGTGGTGGAACACGACGAGGAAATCATCCGTGCGGCAGACTATATCATTGACATCGGACCGCAAGCCGGACGCTTGGGCGGCGAGGTGGTGTTCCAAGGCGGCCTGCAACAGATGCTGGCCGAGAAACCGCAGGACACGCGAAGCTACACCGTGAAATACCTGACGGGACAGGAAACCATCGCCTTGCCGGACAGCGTGCGCCCGTGGACAAACTATATCGAAGTGAAAGGCGCACGGGCCAACAACCTGCGCGGAATCGACGTACGCTTCCCGCTCAACGTCATGACGGTGGTCACGGGAGTCAGCGGGTCGGGTAAGTCCACCCTTGTGCGCGACATATTCTATCGCGCCATGAAACGGCAGTTCGACGAAGTGGCCGACCGCCCGGGCGAGTTCCTCGGACTGGAAGGCGACCTGCAAATGGTGAAGAACATCGAGTTCGTGGACCAGAATCCCATCGGCAAGTCTTCGCGCAGCAACCCCGTCACCTACATCAAGGCCTACGACGAGATACGCAAACTGTTCGCCGCACAACCGCTGTCCCAGCAAATGGGATTCACGCCCGGCTTCTTCTCTTTCAACACCGAAGGCGGACGTTGCGAGGAATGCAAAGGCGAAGGGACGGTCACGGTGGAAATGCAGTTCATGGCCGACCTCGTGCTGGAATGCGAGTCGTGCCACGGCAAACGGTTCAAAAGCGACCTGTTGGAGGTGAAATTCGGCGGGCTGAACATTTACGACGTGCTCAACATGACGGTAAACCAGGCCATCGAGTTCTTTGACGCGCACGGGCAATCCAAGATATCCAAAAAGCTCAAACCGCTGCAAGACGTGGGACTGGGCTACATCAAGCTGGGACAATCGTCCAATACCCTTTCGGGCGGCGAGAACCAGCGCGTGAAACTGGCCTACTATCTCGGCATGGAGAAAACGGAACCGACCATTTTCATCTTCGACGAACCGACCACGGGACTGCATTTCCACGACATCAAACGCCTGCTGACGGCTTTCGACGCCCTCATCCTACGCGGCCATACGCTCGTCATCATCGAACACAATATGGACGTCATCAAATGTGCCGACCACATCATCGACCTCGGCCCGGAAGGAGGCGCGCAAGGCGGCAACGTGGTTGTGTGCGGCACACCGCACGAAGTATCGGTCTGCCCGGACAGCTATACGGGCCGCTACCTGAAAGAAAAGCTCTGAAGTCCGGCCTAAACCACCCAATAAGATCAATAAGAAGCCCCTCACACATTCACCGTGCGAGGGGCTTCACCAACCTTAAAATCCACTATCCTCTACCGGACCATGGCTTTTACCACTGTAGTCCGTCCGTCTGCACCGGCCACCTTGAAGAGATAAGCTCCTTTTGCCAGTGCGAAAGTCACTTCGCTTCCGACAGCCTCCTCTACAGCCACGACTTTACCGTCTACCGTCACAACGGTCACGACATCGCCGTCGTTCACACCAAACACGGTGGCCTTGCCCATGCCGGACTTCACATATATCGCATGCCGTTGGTCTGCATCCATACGTTTGAAACTCAAAGTAAAGCGTCCCTCAGCGACTCCCGCTTCCGCCGTCCGGAACGAGTAAGCCCCTTCTTTCAGGTCGGCTGCCTTGCCCGTCGCTGCATCTTTCAGCATCACATATTCATAATCTTCGGCCTCGCAATCTTCCGGAATACCGATGGAGTACATACCTGCTTCCGGCAGGCTCACGCCCACGCCTATCGTGCCTTCACGGTCGATGGCCGAAAGCAACGAATAACGTCCGCCGTCGCGTACGGCAAAGATTTCAGGTTCGCCGTTGTCGTTCATCCACTTCACACCGTCGCGCGCCAAGTCGAATTCCGTCGAGGCTTCTTCCGACGGCACCGCCGTCAACTGCAACTCGTCATAGATGCCGTCGTTTTCCTCCAGACCACGCTTACCGGCTGCGGAAGCGACATACAAGGCCAACTTCGTACTCCTCGTGTTGTGGTCTATCTCTGCCTTACGCATGCCCACCGTAAATGTTTCCGTCTCTTTCAGGGTCGCCGTCTGGGTGAATACTGCGCTGCCCACCGGGATATTGCCCTGTGTACGCTCGCCATCAGCCCCCATACCATCCGTGTAATATCCGTTATTGGCATAACCGTAAATCACACGGCCGTATTCCATATCCTCGTAGTTCATCGTACAGAGGTAAGGCGAACCGAAGAGATTCCAGCTCATATTCTCCTTGTGGGTGAACTTGTCTCCGGTGTCGCTTGACGAACTCCAAGGACTGTTGAAGTTATACTTCTGCAACACGACATTCTTCGGTTGTCCGTCTTCCTGATAGCTTGTACCATAGAAGCGGAGTTTCACGTCCTGTTCCGGACTGCCTTGTGCTTCGAAGAGCAAGCCTGCCATCTGGGTTGATAAACCATTGGAAACTTCTTCCCAAGCGGTAGAATTATCCGAAGCGAACTTGTAGTCATACTTCGCACGCTCCAGACCATTATACCTATAGGCTTTCACGCTTGTCCCGAGTCCCTCATTTCCGTTCACGGTCATTTCCGTCAGGCTGAACGGCATGGCCACCAAATCCTTATAACCGTTTGTGGCTGTCAACTTACGTTCGGCTGCAAAGTTCCTCAAATCCACTTGCTTACCGTTGCCCCACAGGCCTGCGCCGTGTTCCAGCAACAGGAAGCCCGGATTGAACGGTGAGGAAGCCGTATAGTCGCGCTCCAATTGAAGTTCATTGCCTTCACGGACATAAACCACAGACTTACCATGCGGATAGTCATCGTCATTCACCGTGCCGAAGTTACCATTCCCTCCGCCGATGATATTCCAAGTTTCGAAGCAGCCGTTATCCACTTGATTACGGATACGCTTGTTACCTGCAATATCTTTCTCGTGGCCGACCATCGTCATTATCGCTTGAAGACCATCATCAGAGCCCTTGTCTATGTTCGTTTCGTCTGTTTCCTTTAACTGGTATTTCCAGTAACCGTCCGTTACATAGCCATTCTCCGAGCCATTCTGGACGACATTTTGCTTTTGGCCGGTTATAAAGCTTCCGCTGTTCACAACTGTCACATTCACGGCTTTTCCTTCACCATTCACAGTTGCCCCGTCAGCCAAAGTATTATACAAAATACTATTTGTACCGACCTGTATCGATGCTCCGACTGTCAGGATGGAAGTGCCCAGTATACCGTTGCCCTCTACCGAAGACGTACCCGACACCTCAAAGCCGTCCACCACGCTTGCACCCGAGACAGTTACCCCTCCCTTCAGGGCAGAACGGTCGGCAGTTTCCAACAATCCGCTACGAGCCATTAATACCTTTTCCACCGAATTATCCTCTGCCACAGTCTCGGTATTCATGCCTCCGTACACCTTCACACCGCCACGGGGCAAATGCAACTGCTCGTTGCTTTCCACATTCTGATGCACAAACACATAACCATTGTTTCCAGAAGAAGTATTGGCATAAACCGTAGCCAAATCCACAGCTCCCTGCAAGTCGCTCATGGCATGTTCCCAACTGCTTCCGCTGTTGTCACTGCCGGCCACACCCTGCTTCACATAGATGTATTGACTCAGTTCCGAAGCATATTCGTATGCTCCGACATCGATTCTCTCGCCTACTACACGGTGCTTTCCGGCCAAATCCTGTTCACTACCCAAATCAGATGCCACATGTGAGGTATAGGACTCATTCTGACCTTGGTTCAGCAACGTGAAACTGGGTCGGATGTTGTAGTCACGCTTCAACACATCTGTTGTATTGCTCGGATCTACGAAGTTCGGTCCTTCCTCCAAATTCGTATTAGCAACATCGCCCAACACTTTATTGCCATCGCTTTCACCACTTTCAAATCCGGCTGCTCCGCTATTCCATGCCACCGAGTTATACACTTCGGCCGAACCGTTGATACCCGCTACATTATTGTTAGCAAACGTAGCATTCACCACCTTGACCTGACTGCCCGAAACAACATTTAATCCTGTCTCACCATCGGCAAAAAGCGTATTGGCTATCAAAGCCCCCTCATTGGCTGCATCCGATATTTTCATGCCAAATTCACCTGTCTTCCGGAAAGCAGAATTTTTCAGTGTGAGATTACCGTTCCCCAAAGTAGTAGCATTCAATCCTATTTTGGCTTCTTGGAACGAAAGGCCGGAAATATTTACCGGCTTACCGTTGGTAGCGACACTCAGCAAAGTGACATCATTATTACCGTTACTCCCCGTCAACACCGTAGGCTGACCGAAATCCTGAATACCGGATTCGTTATAGGAACCGTTTACGGTCAATGCCGATACATATGTATTATCTGTTCCGCTCATGGAGATTTGGTAAGCTATGTCACCCACAATCAAGTTATTCCCCATAGTGTACGTACCGGATTTGATATGCACTTCTTTTTCAGTTTTCAAACCACCGGTAGCATTGGCCATGGCGTTCAACGCCCCACGCAAGTCGGAAGTAGCATTGTCCCAGCTCGATCCGTCGCGCTTTCCGCTTTCCGTAGTAGCCACATACACGATATCCCGATCAGATAGTTTCTCAGGATACTGATACTCGAACACACCGATATCTATTTTCTTAACCATTGGCTTACCGTCCGGTCCTGTCGGACCGGCATAACGGGAAGCAGTACTTTTCATATATAAAGTATTATATGATGCAAAGTCACCTGTCATCCACTCCTTATATGCCCCAGTAGCCTGAGTCATATCCGATTCTGCCGCAGCCAACTGACCATCACCGGCATCTACCAACACGGAAATCGCTACCGGTTCCCATTTCGCAGAAACCTTATTTCCCTCCGTTCCGGCCACCGTAGACGGGTCGTCGAAACGCGGACCATTGACAGCGTTGTTTTCCTGGTCAAGAAGAACAAAACCATCAGTCTGTACACCAAGTTCTACATCAAAGGCCGAATTTTTGATACCCGTAGTCGCAAGATGAACAGGATTACCTGCACACTCATTACCCCACACGGCTGTGTTTGTCATTTTACTTGCATTGTTGCTTGTACTTTCCACATAAACAGCCGCATACTGTCCTGCTTTATTCCGTACAAAAGTATTGTTCATCAAGTCGACCTCTCCGATACCGCTCACCGCAACAGCACCGCCCCACGACGGGTTGTCCTCCGTTCCTATGTCCGTACCATTATTGGCCCATAACGTATTGACAGCTTTCAACCAATACGCTTTATCTGCTCCAGCTAAATAGAGTGCACCGCCGCGAATATTCCATCCTTCACTTTCATCTACATCATTGCCTATTTCTGCATCTTCTACCGTTCCGTTTCCTGCAAAGATCGACCCTACGGACGTTACATTCGCATTCAGTGCATATACAGCGCCTCCACGCACAGCCTTATTATTCAGCAAACGACAACGAACCAACTTATAATCTACGCCTACGGTATAAATACCGGCGCCACGGCCTACCTCCGAACGACCTTTCATCACGTTGTAAGTCTCACCATCCATAATGGTCAATCCATCCAGAGTCACACCTCCCAAACCAGATACCTGCGCATCAGCTTTGCTATACAACACATGATAAACGTTCTTTTCCTTGGCCGAAAGATTGACATGTCCCGAAAGAATCGTCGGGTGTGCCATTTCCCAAGGTTCGGTAATACCATTCGAGTTCAAGTCTCCGCTTTCACGGGCATCCAATAAATTTAAGATGTCCGCATCAGTACTTTCTTTTAAGTCCTTCAGTTCACCTTTATTAAATAGTTTATCCAACCCATACGAATAATTTTCCTCTCCCGAGAATCCGCCGAAGATCTGCACACCTTGCGGAATTACAAATGAATTCTGGCGTTGGTTCGGCTCACCCGTTTCAGGGTCAGCGTCCTTACGTGCATTACGCGGCTTGTAAGTCCCTTCAGCCATCCATATCTCAAAATCCGTGTCATCGCCAAAGTCGGTCGCCCTTACCTTATTAATATAATCCAAGGCTTCATCCAAAGAAGCAAGTCCCGTATAGAATGAACATCCTTTCAATTCATCTTCCTGTTCAGCCTCTTCATTGCTCAATTCAACATTTGCCGTTAGCGACACAAAGATTCTCTTAATAATTTCACCTTCATTTCTCGGCATTCTCATACTACCACCTAAATAAGCATAAGCCCCGGCATCTATTTTCTCCAAATCCTGTGCTCCCTGTTGCTGTATGCGAGAAATTCCTTGCATATCGTAAGCGGCAACTTCATTTTTCGATTGCAATTCCTGTTGCAATACCGATGTGGTTCCTCCTTTCACTAACAGCGAGAACGGACGCGGGATGTAATAACCTTTAAAATAAAGATCTTTATCTGCTTCCATCTTATGGTTCCCGTAATTACCCGGCAACTCATAAGTTTCTACGAAACAGTTATTGAACGGATAGAAGCCTCCTTTTCCATTTTCCTCCGTGTCAATGCCTCCAAACAAAGCATCCTCAAATTTCTCATCCGTCACACCACTGATATTCTTGTCGCTCGGAGCTGTATTCCCCCACACTACGGTATTGACCGTCAGAGCAGCACCGTCTTCCAGATAAAAACCTCCGCCTACTTCGGCAGCCTCGTTTTCTACTACTGTACCCGAAATGACATGTGCACGATTATCTTTCGTCACACCATCTTCAGCCGACAAGTACATACCGGCCCCCTTATCGGCTTTGTTCTGCATTACGCCGCAACCGGACACCATACCGCCGGGCAACACGAACAATCCGCCGCCTTCGATGGCTTCGTTGTTGCGAACCACACAGTTGCGTATGTGTGCCCCCTTCGGCACAACGGCACCGCCACCACGGGTGTTGAAACTACCGCTACCGGAAGAAGCCGTAGCCAGACCGTCTTCCAAATAGACTCCGTCAAGCACCGTCTGTTTATCCAAAGCAGCCGTTCCATCCTGTCCGAACTGTACGGCATGATAACCGTTCACCGCCTGACGGCCTCCGGCCTCATCGCTCACTGCACTCAACACAGTCATATATTGCGCAGCGTTGCGATTGTCATCATTCCAGTTTCCATCATTCTGATATATACCGCCCACATAAGAACCTTCATTATATCCGCCCATCACGGTCACGCCTTCCGGAATCACGAACGTGTAACTCTTCGGATCGTTCGGATTAGCCAGCGTATTGGAATGATACACAGTAGTATAACTTTCATATCCGGCAATCTTCACAATCGCCGTATTACCCTCTGTCACACGCTGTCCTGCCGCATTCAGCACTTCCTGCAACTTCATGGCACAGGCTGCATTAGCCGGAGAAGAAGCATCTGCCGTACCGTTACCGTTAAAGGTCACATAATACACTCCTTTATCATCAGGCTTAACCATATCTTCATTTTTGCGCTCATAAGCACCGGCATCCACCGTACAGTCTTTCACGCGGTCGGTGTAATCCATGTCTGTATAATCAAAGAGGTCTACACCCGTTGGCAAAGTTTCAAGTTCGACTTGAGTATTTTTATACCAAACGCAAGGCCAACCCCGATAATCTGCAACATCTACATAACCATTTTTCCCATCATCATCAGCCTCTAAGTGATCTCCATACGTTTCATTTGCCTTAGGCATTTGTACTCGATCTATTCTTATCTCATTAAGCCACCGGTTCAATCCGTAGCTTCCTGTCAGACGATAATTGGCATTTGCATAATCTTGAAAAATCTGTTCTCCTCTAATATCTTTTAAATCGATACTGTTGCTAATATTTATGGTATGTCCACTATTCTCCAGTGTTTTATTTCCATCCAAGTTCAATCCTGCCAAATCAGTCCCGTATACCGTTTCTATAAGACCATTGCCAGCAACTCCGCCTTATAGGCTTCACCCAGATAGCGTTCGAGGTATTCCCCGGCGTCGCCGTAACCTTCCATACGGTCGAGCGAGGCGGCCTGACGGTAAATCTGCTCCTCGAAAATTGATTTCAGCACCACGGCGCCCGCACCGTTGCGCACGCACTGTTCGATGTTGGACACCGTGGCCGTATAGGGCGAACTGCTGACCACGACGGGACTCGAAAGGTCGAGTCCGAGGTATTTTGCTTTCATAAAAAGAGCTTTTTATAGTTACTAATCGCTTTCACGGCCGGGACTGGCCCGGCTCAGGCGGCTGTTCGGCACAGCCCCGCCGCAGCGGATTAAACGAACGGAATCTTCACCACTTCGGCCTTCACGGGTTTCTCGCGGATGACCACAGCGATTTCCGTGCCCGGCTTGGCATAGGCCGCCTCGACGTAACCCAACGCCACGCCGACTTTCAGGCAGGGCGACATGGTTCCGGAAGTGACATGTCCGATTTCGGTCCCGTCCGGCGCGGCGATCGCGTAGCCGTGGCGCGGAATGCCCCGCTCGACCATTTTCAGCCCCACCAGTTTGCGCCCCACGCCCTCGGCCTTGAGCCGCTCCATCGCGGCGCGGTCGATGAAATCCTTGCCCTCGGCGAATTTCGTGATCCACCCCAACCCGGCTTCGAGCGGCGACGTAGTGTCGTCGATGTCGTTGCCGTAGAGGCAGAAGCCCTTTTCCAGACGCAGGGTGTCGCGCGCGCCGAGACCGATGTTTTTCAGCCCGAACTCCGCGCCGGCCTCCCAGAGTGCTTTCCAGAGTCTGTCGCCGTCTTCGTTGTCCGCGTAAATCTCGCAGCCGCCCGATCCGGTATAGCCCGTGATCGAAAGGATGGCGTCGCAGCCTGCGACCTTCATCTTTTTGAAGGTGTAGTACTCCATCTCCTCGACCGGCTCGTCGCACATCTTCTGCACGATCTTCATGGCCAGAGGTCCCTGCACGGCGAGCTGGCAGATTTCGTCCGAAGCGTTGTAAAGCTCCTTGCCGTGGCCTGCCTCCATGCCGACCGCCCGGCCCTGTTCGCAGATGTGGTTCCAGTCCTTTTCGATGTTGGCGGCATTGACGCAGAGCATGTAGGTTTCGGCGTCGACGCGGTAAACCAGGATGTCGTCGACGATGCCCCCGCGGCCGTTGGGCATGCAGGTGTACTGCACCTTGCCGTCGAAGAGCTTCGAAACGTCGTTGGTCGTGATGCGTTGCAGCAGATCGAGCGCCCGGGGACCCTTGACCCAGATTTCGCCCATGTGGCTCACGTCGAAGACCCCGGCGCCGTTGCGCACGGCCATGTGCTCGTCGTTGATGCCCGTGAATTCGATGGGCATGTTGTATCCCGCGAATTCGGCCATCTTCGCGCCGGCCGCGACGTGATACTTGTGAAAAGCGGTGGTTTTCATAGCTGTTATGTGTTTTTTCGTGTTTACTCCCTGCGTTTGACGCCCAGCCGCGGACAGCGGTGGAACTCCTTTTCGCGGTCGAACAGGTAGCGGTAGGTGGTGTGCACCTTGTGGCGCGTAGCGCAGACGTAGGTCTCGATCATGCGGTTCATCACGGGGTTGAAATCGCCGATCCACGCCAGCTCCATCGACTTGTAGGGATTCTTCGTCCGCTCGAGGAACTGCCAGTACTTGACCATGATGGCCGACTCGACGCCCTTGCCGTGGAACTCCGGCGTGATGCCGAAGATGATGCCGAAAATGCGGTCGCACGACTTGCGCACCTTCAGGTCCCACATCAGCCGCAGCTTCTGCCGCAAGCCGAATTTGCCGTTGAATTTGCCGATCAGGCGGTTCAGGTCGGGAACGGTGATGAAAAATCCGATCGGCTCTACGTTGAAATAGGCGAAGAAAATGATGTTGGGGTCGATGATCGGTTTCATCTCCCGGACCATCTCCAGCGCCTCCTCCTGCGTCATCGGCTTGACGCCCGAGAACAAGGCCCACGCCTTGTTGTAAATGACGCGGAAACTCTCGGCGGCCTCCTCCAGATTGTTCATGTCGATGTTCTCGACCCGGTAACCCGGCACGGTGTAGAGACGCTCGGCGCGGGCGAAAATCTGCTTGTTGGCCTCCGAATCGTTCACCCGCCAGATAAAACTGTGCTGATTGAAGTAATTCTTAAAACCGTAGTTTTCGAACAACTCCTTGTAATAGGGCGGATTGTAGGGATTCTTGTAGAGAGGCTGGAATTCGTAGCCCTCGACCAGCAGCCCCCACCAGTCGCGCCGCTGTCCGAAGTTGATCGGGCCGTCCATGGCCTCCATGCCGCGGCTGGCCAGCCACATGCGCGAGGCTTCGAACAGCATGTCGGCGACCTGCTGGTCGTCGATCGACTCGAAGAACCCGCAGCCGCCCGTGGGCTGCTCCTCGATCGAAGCCTTCTCGCGGTTGTAGAACGCCGCGATGCGGCCGACAAGCTCGCCCCGGGCGTCGCGCGCCACCCAGCGGATGGCCTCGCCGTCAGCGAAAAGTTCGTTTTTCGACGGGTTGAAAACCTCGAGGACATCCACGTCCAGCGGGCAGACC
>ENA-UPWU01001060-UPWU01001060.1-human-gut-metagenome-genome-assembly--contig:-NODE-1060-length-11813-cov-6.316207_pt1 | contig 11813 bp, 10 predicted proteins | sample MGYA00250058_ERZ773392 | MGnify/ENA primary metagenome ERZ773392 (study PRJEB29103, sample SAMN06112084) | human gut metagenome | biome: human gut; feature: ankylosing spondylitis patient; material... | reverse complement strand
AGTCAGTGACCCGCTGGGACTCACGGCACAGGCAGTAGAGACGATCTGGCGCAAACAGGAGAATCACCTGCGCCAGACGCTTGCACGTATTGATGAATTAGCTGCGGAATATCAGGTGGAACGAATCGTGCTTGGATATCCGAAGAATATGAATAATACGATTGGAGAACGTGCCCAGAAATCACTGGAGTTTAAGGAAATGCTGGAGAGACGGACAGGTCTGCCCGTTGTCATGTGGGACGAGCGGCTGACAACGGTCGAAGCAGACCGCACCATGATTGAAACCTGAATCCCCAGGGAAAACCGCAAGGAGTACGTAGATATGATTGCAGCTGTTTTTATCCTGCAGGGATATCTGGACTATCTTTCCCATCAGAAAGAATCACAGGAAAACTAAACAAATGAATATTGTATGGAAAAAATAACATTTGTAACAGATGATGGCGGCAAAGAAGAATTTTACGTGGAGGAGCAGACCAGAATCAACGGAGTCAACTATATTCTGGTATCCGATTCAAAGGACGATGATGCCCGGTCCGGGGGAGGATTTCGGCCACATACTCGACAATCTCAACCGTTACGAAGAGATACTGTAAAATCGCGCAGGCCGACTGATGCCGCCCGTCGCCGCGGCCGTGTCGCCCGTGAGGAAAAGCCGCGTCGAAAAACACGGCCGCGAACTTGCCGTGGGCGGCTCGGTCGGCCGCCGACGGCACGGGTCCGTCGCCGGACGCAACGGAAACCGCGCCGTCGGCAGGGAGCGCATCATCCGCGTCATACGCAGAAACCGCGCCGCCAGCCGAAAGCCCGCCGATCCGGCAAAGACAGGAACAAAACAAAGCACCCCCTCCGGTCGCAGGACCGGAGGGGGTGCCTCATTTCATACATCGTCTGTCGGAGTGACAGGATTCGAACCTGCGACCCTCTGGTCCCAAACCAGATACGCTACCGGACTGCGCTACACTCCGAACGCCGCGGCTTCCGCCGGAATTTCAATAAAAAAGCAGACCACCCTATCGAGCAGTCTGCCGATTTGTCGGGGAGACTGGATTCGAACCAGCGACCTCCAACTCCCGAAGCTGGCGCGCTAACCGGACTGCGCTACACCCCGAACAATATTTTTCACCGTAACTGATTTCCCTCTTTTTCGAGCCTCTACGCAAGAAGTCTTTTTCCGGAGGCTTCTTCGTCGGGGTAGCGGGATTCGAACCCACGACCCCCTGCTCCCAAAGCAGGTGCGCTAACCGGACTGCGCTACACCCCGTTCCCAATCCGGGGACCTCTTGCGAGGTGTGTCCCGCCGATTGCGGAAATCAGTGCGATTTCGGAGTGCAAATATAAGGTCTTTTTTGTTTATAACAAACTTTTCCGGCTAAAATTATCTTTTCGAAGAGAGATTCCTTTTTCCCGACTTCCGTTTCGGGACCTTTTCAGGCCGGATTTCGAATATCCGGTCGCGTGTGCCACGACGTACCGTCCGTTATCCCGGAACGTTTTGTTATTGCAAGCGAACCGCTTGCAGTCGGTTTCGAATTATTCCGAATGTCCTCCCCGTATCGCAGCGATGTGCCGTTCGTTTCGGATGACGGTTTTCCGTTTTTGGTATCATCTGCCCGGGCCGTCGTCGAACAGAAACCTGAAATCTTCGCGGGGCCGGGGCATATATACGTGGAATCCCAGTTCCTGCGCCGTGTGAAGATTTTCCGCATTGTCGTCGATGAAGAGCGTCGCTTCGGGGCGCATACCGCTCTTTTCGATCATTTTGCGGTAAATTTCGGGGGAGGGTTTCAATTCGTGCATTTCGTATGAAAGATAGGCTTTCTCGAAATAGTCGTCCAGTTGCAAACCTTCCTGGGTGAAGAGAACGTCTCGCACGAAAGGAAAAACCACGTCGTTGATGTTGGAGAGGGCATAGGTCCGGAATCCCCGTTCCCGCTGCGTGCGCACCATTTGCAGCTTGTAGCGGGGGATGCCGGCCAGGAAGGAGGTGAAGGCCCGGCGGATTTCATCGTCCGCGATGTCGCGTCCTGCGCTCCGACGCACGTAGTCGTAGAAGTCGTCGTTCGTCACGTCGCCCCGTTCCAACCGTCCGAGAAATCCTTTCGGATGGTACGAGTCGATCAAATCGTCGATTTCGGTGAATCCGATCTTGTGGAATTCCTCCACGCAGCGTGCTCTGTCGAGGTCGATCATCACGCCCCCGAGATCGAATACGATATTTTCGATTCCTTGCAGCATGTCGGTCTGTTTCGTAGTGTCGTTATGGCCTGTCGGCAATTATCCGGCCGAATGCACCGGGCAGGACCCGGCTTCGGGTTTCAGCGATGTTCTTCGTTGAAATTTCCGACGGATTTTTCCCGGTTGCAGGAGCTTTTCGGTGGCGGCCTTGTTCTTAGCACCGTTGTCCCGCTGTCGTGGTTTGTCCGTCCGACGTGCCCGTTACGTCGTTTGTTTGTTCGGTCTGTTTCCGGTTATTCGTTCGTTTGCAGCTCTTCCGGATGTGCTGTCGGGGTTTTTATCGTCGTAATTCCGGCCTCGGATTCGGTGATCGTAGTCTCGGCCTGGGTGGACTGCGTCGCTGTTGCCGTCGGAGCGGAAGGTTCGGGAGTCGCCGTTTCCTTCGCAGTTCCGGTTTGCGTGAGTTGTACCGCCGCCTGTTCCGGTACAGTCGCGAGGACTTCCGCCGTCGCGGAAGCCGATGTATCCGTTGTTTCCGTATCGCCTGCCGTATTGCCGTCCGTTACGTCGATGCTCTCTTCCTCCATACCGAGCTGGATGGCATAAATATCTTTTCCCGTGTAATCGCCGAGTTCCTGTGCCGGAATCGTCCGTACCGAGATCGCGGTGACGGGTATTCCCTGCGATCGGGTCAGGTATTCGACGATCGCGCTGTCGCGGCGGACGAGAATTTTTTCGAGCTGTCCGACGGCCTGGTCTCCGTAAAGCGTGAGGGCTTTCCGGCTGCCGGAGAGTTTGCTGCCGTCGATGCCGCGCAGGGCGAGCAGCGAGTCGGCGAAGCGCATCACTTCGTCCGATTTGAGTTTGGTCGCCTGGATCCGTTCGAAGTCGATCATCGACAGCCGCTCGCCCGCCGGAAGGGTCGAGTTGTAGCAGGCCATTTTGAGATTCAGTTCTGCCAGCCGTCCGACGGCCTTGCTGCGGTTGATCCGCTGCGCGAGGCCTATCTGCATTTCGGGCTTGTCGCGCAGTATGTCGGCCACCTTATCCAGCGTGGCGTATTGATCCGTATTGAGGGAGAATTGCAGCGGATCGACCTCGATGCGGTCGAGATTGTCGCCTCCGCCCGTCAGGAACGAGAAGGGTGCCGTCACGACTTTCAGCAGAACGTTGCCCAGCGCCTTCATCACGATCTTGCGGTAGGAGAATTCCGGGGAGTCGAGGTTGCCTTTCACCGGCAGGTCGATCTTGACGTGTCCTTTGCGGTCTTTGAGAATGTAAAGTCCCAGCTTGAGCGGAATCTTGAATTCAGGCTCCAGGTCCTTGCGTTTCTTGTCGACCTCGCATTGAAATATGTCGAGGTGGTTCGTGCCGTTGAGAAAACGGTCAGCGATGATGTTTTGGCTGCGGAACGTGAGGTTGCCGCCCGTGAGCGGGTAGGCCGTGAAATGTTCGCAGTAGGGGGTGAAATCCTTGAGGTTGATGTTCGACAGAGCGACCATGAGGTTGTGGTTGTCGAGGTTCTGAAGCGAGCCTTTCCAACGGATATGGCCCGATCCCGTGCGTTGCAATTTGGCGTCGAGCGTCAGTTCGTTCTGTTTGCTGAAATCGATGTCGCGGCTCGACAGCCGGATGTCCGAAATGAGGTATCGGAACGGTTTTTCGAACGTGTTGTCCGTGAAGGCGATCTCTCCCTTGTCCAGAAGCAGTTCGCCGACGGTGAAATTGAGCTGCGTCGTGGCCGGTTCTTCGCGTTCGATGGTTACGGTCGTTTCACCGTCGATGGTCGCTTCCGTTTCCGTCGGACGCTCTTCGGGAGCTTTGATCAGAGCGAGCAGGTTGTTGCCGCCGCCCCGGTAGATTTCGAACTGGGTGCGGATGCCGGCGGCATAGATTCGGCGAATATCGTACTGCATCGTGCCCAGATTGCCGTCCCGCAGGTCGAAATTGAGCGTATCGACGTCGATGATCCGGTTGTCGCGGCTGTCGCGCAGTTTCAGCCCCGATGCGGCCGCTATGCCGTACGTGCGCAGGTCGAGCAGGTGGTTGGCGTTGCCTTTCACATGCAGGTCGAGCGTGACGAGGCCCTCTACCGAGCCGATGTCGATCACCTGATTGAAATAGGCCGCCGTGCCTGCCAGCGAGAGGTTCGAAAGCAGCAGGCTGAGGTCGTAGTCGGCCGTCGCCTGGTCGTATTCCAGCGAGGTGCGGAGCGAACCGCCCCGTGAGAAGTTGAACACGATGCCCATGTCCGTCCGTTCGTGTCCGGAGAGGTGCAGTCCCGGTACGTCGATGTCGAGCTCGTTGAAGCCCCACGTGACGTTACGCTGCATGTCCTTGTAAGTCAGCTCGCCGTTGTGTATCTTGATGTCGTCGATATCGACTGTCCAGGGGTTCGACGGGGCCTTTTCGACCGTGTCCGCAGGGGTCAGGAATCGGGTCAGCAGGTCGTCGAAATTGAAGCTGGTGCCATCCTGATAGACGTTCAGGTAGGGTTTGTCGATCAGTACGGCGTCGATGTGTATCCGCTGACGCAGCAGGGGCAGCAGGTGTATTCGAGTATAGAAATTTCCCAGCGATGCGAATGTCGTCGAGTCGTTCGGTTCGAGCATGGCGATCTGGTCGATTCGGAGTTTGCCGTTGAGTACGTTGAACCGCAGTTTCTCGATGGTTATTTGCCGGCCGACGAGTTCCTTGCTGTGTTTTTCAAGGTAGTTTTTCGCGATAGGAGGCAACAGCAGAATCGTCGTCACGACGAGTACTGCGATGATGCCGAGGGTGACGAGCAGAATCTTGATCCATTTTTTCATGGCCGTCTATCTTCTTTTTTATCGGGTTCTGTGTGTTAGCGTTGAAGCTTCATCGTGTACTTGCGGGCAACCCGGAGTACGCACATCGGCATCAGACGGCAGAAGGGTATGAAAAGCCGGTTCCACCAGCCGGGTACGCAGCAACGGCGTCCTCGCCAGAGGGCTTTCAAGGCTCGCCGGGCACAACTGTCCGGTGTGATGAGCACACCCAGCCGCAGCCCGATGCGCTGCCAGCGGGGCGGCAGTCCGTAGAGGTCGGTGGCCACACCTGCCGGGCAGACGGCCGTGACACGGATGTTCTGTTCGCGCACCTCCTTGGCGAAAGCTACCGAAAAACCACGCAGGTAGGATTTGCTGGCGCTGTACAGCGCCAGTCCCGGCCAGGGCATCCAGAGCGAATAGGAGGCCATGTTGAGGATATGTCCTCCACAGCCCCGGCGGGACATTTCGGCGCCGAACAGCCGACAGGTCAGGGTCGTGGTCAGGGCATGGAGGCAGAGGATTCTTTCGATCCGCTCGACGGGTGTTTGCAGAATGTCGCGGAACGAGAAAGCTCCGGCGTTATTGACCAGGACATCGACTTCACGGCCGAGAGCCTGTACCCGCTCGAAAAGTTCGTGTGCGGCTTCGGGTCGTGCCAGGTCGATCGGGATGACCTCTACCGCCAATCCGTATTGTTCGTGGAGTTCTTCGGCTGCGGCTTCCAGTTTCGCCGGATCGAGTCCTGCGAGGATCAGCCGGTATCCGAGTTCGGCCAGCCGCCTGGCCATGCAGCGCCCGATGCCGCTGCCGGCACCCGTCACCAGAGCGGTCCGGCTCCCTTTTTCGATCGTTCCCTTGCGTGTCATTACGGTAGTTTTGCCAGTTCCTCCCGGATTTTTCGGGGCAGGTCGCCGCAATGTTTGCAGCATTTCATATCGACCGAATACATGCGGGCGATGCAGTAGTTGCGGTGGTCGCACTCGCTGCGGGTCGCCGCATCGCCTTCGCGCAGCTTGTTCACGAAAGCCGGGTCGTTCACGAGCGCCCGAGCCATCTGCACCAGTTCGAACCCGCTGTCCAGAGCCCGCTCGATTCCTTCGCGGCTCACCAGACCTCCCACGTAAATTAGCGGCAGTTGCAGCGCTTCGCGGAATTTTTTGGCATCCTCCAGGAAGTAGCACTCCGAGAAGGGGAACTGCCGGATCATGAAGGGGCCGCAGTAGCGGATGAAGGCCCGCAACCAGAGGGGCGAGTAGTAGCTCATGGTGTAGATCGGAATCAGACCCCGCATCACGGCCATCGGCGCCTTGCTTACGAAACCGCCCGAGAGAACGATGCCATTGACCTTCCAGCGCTCGATTTCGCGGGCGATCTCGATGCTCTCCGGAATCTCGATGCCGCCCTTGAATCCGTCGTACATGTTGTGCTTGACGAGTACCGAGGTGCCCGTCGCAGCGGCGGCGTTCATCACCTCCTCGAGGCACATGCGCATGAAGCGCATCCGGTTGTCGAGCGAGCCGCCGTATTCGTCGCGGCGGTGGTTGGTATAGGGCGAGAGGAACTGCGAGATGAGGTAGCCGTGCCCGGCGTGCACCTCGACGCAGTCGAAACCGGCGGCATGAGCTGTTCGCACGGCCTTGCCGAAGTCTTTGGAAACCTGCATTATTTCGTCCCGGCGCATTTTGCGGACGGGGGTGTAGGCGTATAGGTTGAATCCGCTCGAAGCCCCGATGGGAATCTGTCCGGCGGTCGAGTAGTGGGTCATGTTGCCGCAGTGACCGATCTGGATCGAAGCGGCGGCGCCTTCCTTGTGGATGGCGTCGGTGATGTCGCGTAGCGCCGGGACGATCTCCGGGCGCAGCCAAAGTTGGCTCTTGAACGAGAGCCCGCTGCGGCAGACGGCAGCGTAGGCCAGCGTGGTCATGCCGATACCGCCCCGGGCGACGCTCACGTGGTAGTCCTTGAGCTGCTGCGTGGGGCTGAAGTCTTTGCCCATCGATTCGAAGGCTGCCGAACGGATGGTGCGGTTGCGGAGCGTAACCTGCCCCAGACGATAGGGCGTGAAGAGTACGGAATCCTGCAAATTACTCATAATTGGAAACTTAATAGATGAAAGGTATGATCCTCTTTCGGTGCAGGGAGGTGAACTCCTGCCCGAACTCTTTTTCATATCGTTTGTAAAGCGAAGCTGCGCGGGGGGCGAGGTTGGCGAAGGTCCACCAGGCGAACACTGCCCCGGCCCATGACCACGAAGCGATGGCGAAGCCCACCCATTCGGTCAGCTCTCCGAAATAGTTGGCCGACGAAACGTAGCGGAACATACCGCCCCGGGGAATGTAATGGCGTGTATCGCCCGGCTTGCGCAGATGGCGGATGATGTAGTCGGAATGGAGGTTGATGACCATGCCTGCGACGAAAAGCGCGGCTCCGATGTAAAAATAGGGTTTGGAGAACCAGCCTTCGTAATAGTCGGCAGGAGAGATGTAGAAGATCCAGCCGCCTTGCATCAGGGCGTTGAGCGTATTGAAGAGCATGCCCATTCCCACGATACCGGCCGGCATTTTCGAATTGCCCCGGATCAGCAGCGGAAAGATGAACGCCCGTTGCAGGTAGTGTCCCTGGAACAGGATCAGCAGGGCCAGCGGCGCCGCTTCCCACGTGCGGTCGGAGAGGAGCCAGAGAACGGTCATGGCGATGAATACCGGACACTCCATCAGCACCCAGCCGATCCGGTTCGGGATCGGGAAGCCGTATTTACGGTTGAAGAGATAGCCGTATCCGGCCTCGAAATAATGGAGTGCGATGTAAACCGCCAAGGCCAGCAGGGCCATGACGATCAAAAAAATGTTAAAATATGCTGCCATGCCGCAAAAGTTTTTACCTATTTTGTAAAGGGTGGATAAAAATTATTACAAAGGTAGTGAAAATGAGAACAGAATAAAACAAATGAGTTCGTTTTTTTTATGCCGGAGGCTCCCTGTCTTCTGCGGGGGCGATAAAAACGGGAACAGAGTCCGACCGGTGCGTCCGGCGGCTTTGCCGAGTGCGTCCGACCTTTTCGAAAGTATGTTTCCGGGTTGTTGAATTTCGTTATTTCGGGGTTTTATCTGCGAATGTGCCGGATGTCTTCTGAAAATGTTTGGAGGCGGGATTGCCTCCTGGCATAGTTTGTGTCATTCTTCTGTTACGAACCAAAATAATTATAGCGTATGAACCAGAAACGAAACAATGATGAACTGCTGACGACAGTTTTCGGATCGAAAGAAGTGCTCGAGCCTGCTCCCACCGATGTGATCCCCCAGGGAATGATGCGCCCGGAAATTGCATATCAGATCGTCAAAGACGAAACTTATCCCCAGACTCAGCCCCGGTTGAATCTGGCGACGTTCGTGACTACCTACATGGACGAATACGCTACCCGACTTATGAATGAAGCAATCAGTGTAAACTATATCGACGAAACGGAGTATCCCCGCATTGCCGTTATGAATGGACGCTGTATCAACATGATCGCCAATCTTTGGAATACTCCGGAGAAGGCGCAGTGGAAGGCAGGCGCCCTCGGTATCGGCTCTTCGGAGGCATGTATGTTGGGCGGTGTGGCCGCGTGGCTGCGCTGGCGCAAGCGTCGCCAGGCTGCGGGCAAACCGTTCGACAAACCGAATCTGGTGATGAGCGCCGGTTTCCAGGTGGTGTGGGAGAAGTTCTGCCAGCTTTGGCAAATCGAACTGCGAACCGTGCCTCTGACGCTGAAGAACCCGACGCTCGATCCCGAGCAGGCGCTCGCCATGTGCGACGAGAACACGATCTGTATCGTACCGATTCAGGGCGTTACCTGGACGGGTCTGAACGATGATGTCGAGGCGCTCGACAAGGCGCTCGATGCTTACAACAAGAAGACCGGCTTCGAAATTCCGATCCACGTGGACGCCGCTTCCGGCGGTTTCATCCTGCCGTTCCTGAATCCCGAGGTGAAATGGGACTTCCGCCTGAAGTGGGTGCTCTCGATCTCTACGTCGGGTCACAAGTACGGCCTGGTGTATCCGGGCCTGGGTTGGGTAGTTTGGAAGGACAAGAAATACCTGCCCGATGAGATGTCGTTCAGCGTCAATTACCTGGGCGCGAATATCACGCAGGTCGGTCTGAACTTCTCGCGTCCGGCGGCCCAGGTGCTGGGACAGTACTACAATTTCCTCCGCCTGGGATTCGAGGGCTACAAGGAGATTCAGCAGAATTCGATGGACATCGCCACCTATTGCCACGATCAGATCGGCAAGATGAAGTGCTTCCGCAACTATGCCGACAAGCTGGTCAATCCGTTGTTCATCTGGTATATGAATCCCGATTACGACAAGAAGGCCAAGTGGACGCTCTACGACCTGCAGGCTCTGCTGCAGCAGAGCGGGTGGATGGTTCCGGCCTATACGATGCCTGAGAACCTGGAAAATCTGGTCGTAATGCGTGTGGTCGTTCGCCAGGGTACGTCGCGCGATATGATCGACATGCTTATCGACGACATCAAGAACGCTGTGGCCGAGCTTGAAAAGCTGGAGTATCCGACCGATTCCCGTATCAAATACGAGAAGCAGATCAAGCAGAAAGGCCGCGTATTTACGCACTGATCCGCAGAAACCCGATCCTGCATCCGCCCCGTCGAACCGCTGCACGTGCAGCCGGGGAGAGTTGATGGTTGCGACCGCAATCCGCCTGTCCCGATTGGTGGCGGTGCCGATGCGGTGGGTTGGGATTCCCGCTGATCGCCCGGCTTGCGGGGTTAGCCTCTTCCCGTGACCGAGGCATTGTAAGCTCCGCCCGTCTGAATTTTCAGACGGGCGGAGCTTTTTTTACGAAAAATCGTTGCGTAATTAAAAATAGAATGATATATTTGTAATATCAAAATAATATCATAAAAACAGGATGGTTATGGAAAAGGGAAATTTTGTCTATTCGGGTTGGCGGGCCAACGGCTTCGTCGCGCTCGTCGGGTTGCTGGTGTTGATCGCCGGAGGTATCGCGCTGTGCGTGTTCGGCAGCGATGTAATGGATCCGCGCATTGGGCTGCGGACTGCGATGCTGGTTTGCGGCGTATGCCTGTTTTTTATAAGTATGTTCTGTTTCAAGGGCTTTATGTTGCTCGAACCCAACGAAGCCCGTGTCGTTATGTTTTTCGGCAAATACAAGGGGACTTTTTACGAAACGGGTTTTTGGTGGATCAATCCCTTTATGGGGCGCAAGAAAATTTCGGTGCGTGCCCGCAACCTGAACGTCGAGCCGATCAAGGTGAACGACAAGAACGGCAATCCGGTGATGATCGGCCTGGTGCTGGTGTGGAAAATCCGTCCGGACGAGATCTACCGGGCCGTGTTCGACATCGACGCCTCGACGATGGGCGGCACCGATCTTGCGGTTTCGGCTTCGGCCCGTATGAAGGTGCTCGAAAACTTCGTCAGCGTGCAGAGCGATGCCGCACTGCGTCAGGTGGCGGGGTATTATGCGTATGATAACAACGGCGTTGCAGATGACGAACTGACTCTGCGTTCGAACAGTGACGAGATCAACGATCAGCTCGAAGCCAAGCTCAACGACCGTCTTTCGATGGCCGGTATCGAAGTGATCGAGGCCCGCATCAACTACCTGGCCTACGCGCCGGAAATTGCAGCCGTGATGTTGCGGCGCCAACAGGCCGATGCGATCATCTCGGCTCGTGAGAAGATCGTCGAGGGAGCCGTCACGATGGTCAAGATGGCTCTCGACCGGTTGGCCGACGACCGGATCGTGGAGTTGGACGAGGAGCGCAAGGCGGCTATGGTGAGCAATCTTTTGGTGGTGCTGTGTGCTGACGAGGCCGCACAGCCGATCGTCAATGCAGGTACGTTGCATCATTAGGATCGGACGATGGCGAAGGAGGCGACGAAGAGTTTTGTGCTGCGTGTCGATGCGGCTACGATGGAGGCGGTCGAGCGGTGGGCTGCGGACGAGTTCCGCAGCACCAACGGCCAACTGCAGTGGATCATCATGGAAGCTCTGCGCAGAAGCGGCCGCCTGAAAAAATCACGGGTCGGGAAACCGGAGCCGAAACCCGAAAAAGAGTGAATCTATGCGAATCAGTTTTATGCGGTGGCGTCCCGGCAGCGACGGCCGGGAGCCTCGGGAGCGGAGAAAATGGCTCGAAATAAACGGTGTGCCGAGTCGGGTCAGGTTTCGCATGTTTATCCGTAACAGATTGTGGATCGGACTTCCTCCCGCTTTCGTGGCAGGGTTCGGAGTCGTATTGCTGCTGCTGGTTTCCGGCGGAGAATCGACTCCGGAGCGGAGCTTGGTGCGGGCGTCGATCGCCGGCGGTTTATGCGTATTCGGTTGGATATTGGGCGTCTGGGCCGCAACGGGACCCGATCCGGAGGCGGATTCGAATGCTGAAAATCCGGAACAGGCTTCCGGGGATCGGTTTGCTCCCCGCGGGTTGCGATGGTGGCTGTGGGTTCTTTGCGGTGGGGCTGCGATATGCTATGCCGTCTTTTCTCCGAGCATCGGACGGATCGTCGAAGGCGAACGTACGGTGTTGGAGGGTGCGGCGGAAATCGTCAGTAAAGTATTGACGGTAGTCTGTGTGATCGTTCCTGTTTGGTTGGCGGAACGAGCCCGGCGGTAACTTCGTCCGGCCGGATACGCAGCGCGGGTACGGTGTTTCCCTGCCGGTCCTTACCTGCGGTTTTCGACACTCGGCTGTTGGGCGCCCGTTCGGGAGGTTTTTCTTGGTGTCACTCCGGCTACTCCCGACCCTATGGTAACCGTAGGTGTTATGTGTGAAGGATTCCCTGTAGAAATGATTGTACGCGGTTATTT
>ENA-UPWU01001049-UPWU01001049.1-human-gut-metagenome-genome-assembly--contig:-NODE-1049-length-11868-cov-5.603681_pt1 | contig 11868 bp, 14 predicted proteins | sample MGYA00250058_ERZ773392 | MGnify/ENA primary metagenome ERZ773392 (study PRJEB29103, sample SAMN06112084) | human gut metagenome | biome: human gut; feature: ankylosing spondylitis patient; material... | reverse complement strand
AGCGAGGAACGGAACCCGAGGAACTATTCCGTCAACGATGACCGATACTTCTGGCAGGCTCCCCAATAAGCGAAGAATAGACATATACCGACTGTTCCTGTTTATATGTTCTTACAACTATTGAATCATAATCCCCCTCATCCGAATACATATAATAAAAAAGAGCTCTTGCAGCTTGTTCCTCTGGCATCTTTCCATCTGAAACATCCTCATTAAAATATAACTGATTAACCGCCTTTTCATATGCTTCACTATAAAGCAATTTATAACCTGCCTCAGTCTCTATCCATTGAGACTCCCGAAGAACTTCGCCTGTCTTCCTATTAACTGCGTAATCCGTGTGATATTCATCATAGAAGCCCTGCGAAAGGGCATCTGTTTCATAACGTGTATCGTGTGCAAAGACATAATATTGCCCATCTTCTGTCCTATCTTTGCTCTGTAACATTTCATACTGCAAGTCACTTTTTTCCTGCGTTTGGTATAAATATACCATTTCTCCCTGCTGCATAGTAGAAATAACCTTTGCGTCATAATCATAGTCACAATCTGAATACATGTAATCAAAAACAGCCTTTGCCGCTTCTTCCTCTGTCATTTCAAAACCTTCCCTTTCAAGAGTGTATATCTCATTCTTCACTTGTGAAGTCTGATTGTTCTCCGTACCGTTTAAGACTACATAAAAAGCAATTAAACTTACGATCAAAATACCCGCTATTCCACAAACATACTTTTTCCTACCTTTTCCTTGATTCATCGTAATCTTTCCATTCCATCATATCCAAAATCTGCACATCCCCATTTTTATTGATACTGAAATATCCTTCTGCACTGCTAATCCACTGCTCAAACGTGCAAATATCTTCATTACATTCATACTCATCATTCTCATCATATACACCATTTCCATTACTGTCATTCCTGTAAAATCCAATTGTTTTAAACGCATTTCCAGAAAACTCAAATTTATAAAAGGAATAACTTTCCTTATTTTCTTTCGTATATCTATACACAATCTCGCCATTTTTACAAACACCATAACATTTTAATGCTTCTTCCACCTGTTCATGAAACAAAACAAACAGCACACTATTTTGATATGCAAGAATATAATAATCTCCCGATGTCTGAATATGTAACTCCGGTATATGATCTCCATTTATGTCACACGTCAGATACTTCATACTTCCATCATCCATATCTACTATCGTACTTCCACCAGAATTTTCCAACGCTCTCTCTCCTGACAAAAACTCATCATATGCCCTCATTGCCTCATCAGTATTCCCATGCAGCGCTTCTGTTCCAATAAAATTTTTCCCGAAAGCCTCCTCATACGTTACCATAGTAACAGGTTGGTCAAGCATTGTAAAAAAGTCTTTGGTCACTTCATCCCATTGTTCCTGATTCAAATGCCCGCTCATACTTTCATCTCCGAATATAAAAATCTCATATTCTATTCCAGTCTCACCATAATAAACAGTAAAATAAATTTCATTTTCCACTTCTCCTGTCCTATTCAATGTTTTATATCCATATCGGGTATTATTTGCACTTGTAGAATTACAATACCCTATCTGATCCGAACCAAGAAATTCTTCATATTCGTCCAGCCAGTGATAAACCTCTACTTTTTGTTCTTCCATAAGATACTTTAATATGCAGAAACCATTTATTCCAATGTCCATTAGCAATTCTGGAAGTCCATCCCCATCACAATCAATAAAACGATATCTCGCTTTTTTTACAAATTGTTCTATAAACTCCATGTCATCTAAATCCGCTATCCCTCGTAGATGATCCCGAAAATAGACAGCCTCTTCTTCCCCATACTCCAATGGTATCTGATTTGTAATAATCCTATAAAAGTTCTCTTTATATTCCTGTTCCACCTGATCTGTATAAATCTCCCAATTAATCGGATATTCTTTTGATGAGAAATCAACTTTCTTTACCGACTCACATAGGTTTCTGCTGTCCTGTTCGTTTGTATGATTTGTTTTGTTTTCTCCTGCTCTGCTTTCCTTTGTTTCAATCTTTTCTTCCGACTGTCTGCTTCTTTCAAAATCTAAGGTTTCCGCTTTCTCACAGCTCCACGCAAGTCCCAATAACAGCACTGATATACTGATGCATGAAATAATTTTTTTCATAATTATCTATCCTCCCATACTGCTAATCTGTCAGCACTACCTGTCTAGTCTACAAGTGCCCTGTATGATTCAAGATAAAACAGCCCACTTTCTTCCTGATAGAGAAATGCTTCAGACATAGGTTCCGTCTCCTCTTGTGCGAATGTAGTACCTACTTTTATATCTTTTAATCCGTCTCCATTCATATCCTCTTCTGGCGTAAGCATTCAGCTACATATTCTGTTTCACAAACCTGTATAACATTCTCATCTTTATCATCAATAACCGCAGCATTTTTCCGATGCCTGACATCCTGACAACATAATGACGCTTATGTAAAAATCCAACTGACATGCTATCCTTCGAATCCATCTGACATCTGAACTTGTCCAACACGTTCTAATTTAAAATACGAACCATTTTTTCCATAATTAATACATCACCACAAATTATAAATTTCAATGTCTCTACATCTACTGCTAAACCAAATTTTTATTTTTTTAAGAACATACAGCAAGTGAAAAGGCAGCTCCTCATCAGGATCAGGAATTGCCAGTTCCAACACTTTTTTCTATCGTCTTCAAGCAGTTGATTGATTTTTCTTTCCTTTTCCTTATTCCTGCTTCCCACCATCTGCAGATATACAAGATCTTCCACGCTGCAATATTCATCTTTATACGTATAAACCGTTTTCTCAAACTGAAAAGAAAGATCAGAATTTTCCTACCCCCATCTTCCAAAACAAACTGCACAGACTATCACAATCACTGCGGCTAATATGCAACAACTTTTTTCATCATTACCCTCTCCATGTCTTCTAAATAAAGTATTCTGAGATAGCTTTTAGATATACAATGACATTTAGTACCACAAAATCAAAAGAACGCAGCCCTTTACACCACGTTCTTTTAATCCTGTATATTTCACCGGAAAATATATCATTACGACACCCTGGATAAAAATTCCTGTAATCTCTGGCTCTTGGGCGCACTGAAGATCTCCTGTGGTGTTCCTTCCTCTGCAATGACACCTTCGTTGATAAACATGACACGGTTCGCAACTTCTCTGGCAAATCCCATTTCATGTGTCACAACTACCATCGTCATCCCTGTGCCTGCCAGTTCCTTCATTACCTGTAATACCTCTCCAACCATCTCCGGGTCAAGGGCTGAGGTTGGTTCATCGAACAGGATCACATCAGGATTCATAGCCAGTGAGCGCACAATAGCGATACGCTGCTTCTGACCACCGGAAAGCTGTGCAGGGTATGCCTCTGCCTTATCAGCCAGTCCAATCCTTGCAAGCAGCTCCTCTGCCTTGGCAGATGCCTGTTCTTTGGTCATCAGTTTTAGCTTCACAGGCGCCAACATGATATTCTCGCGAATGGTCATATTAGGGAACAGGTTGAACTGCTGAAATACCATACCTATCTTACGGCGCATCTGGTTAATGTCTGTCTTTTTATCCGTTATATCTGTTCCCTCGAAGAGAATCTGTCCCTTAGTCGGTACTTCGAGAAGATTCAGGGAACGCAGGAACGTAGATTTACCACACCCAGACGGTCCAATAATGGCAATGACATCACCTTTTTGCACTGTGGTGCTGATTCCTTTTAATACTTCCTGTTTCTCATAATATTTATGTAAGTCTTTTACTTCCAGAATCACATTATCGCTCATTGTTCCGTAACCTCCTCTCCAGCTTGCCTGCCAGGAAACTCAACAGCATAACTAACGCCAGATAGATGATTGCAACTGCAATCAGTGGCAGGAATGCTTCATATGTATTACTTCTGATGATATCTCCACCTTTGGTCAGATCCATCAATCCGATATAACCACTGATAGAAGTCTCTTTCAAAAGGCTGATAACTTCGTTAAGCAATGCCGGAAGTATATTCTTGATCGCCTGAGGCAGAACGATAGACTGCATAGTCTGCTGATAATTCAGACCTAAGCTTCTGCCCGCCTCGAACTGTCCAATATCCACTGACATGATACCGGAACGGACAATTTCTGCAACATATGCTGCGGAGTTCAGTCCAAATGCGATAGCCGCAACCATGATCTTATTCGTTGCTGATGCCAGAATGACATAGTAAATAATCAACAACTGAATCATAACAGGCGTACCACGCATAACTGTCAAATATACCTTGCAAATGGCATTCAATATCGGCAGTTCACCATTCCTGTCATAGCCTGTTCTGATGATTGCGATAATGAACCCAAGGATAATACCAATCGTAACAGCCAGCAATGTAATGAGAAGCGTATTGCCAAGACCCTTTACAATATACATATAACGGCTGTCTTTGATAAAGTTATCGTAGAATTTCTCCCCGATACCTGCTTTCTGCGTGTCGTTATCGCCTTTTACAATAATGACCTGTTTGGTCGTAATATAAGTATCTGTGAAGTTAATATTCTTCTTACGTTCTTCCGTTACTGTGAAGCCTGATGCACCGACATTGACCTTGCCCGATGTGATTGCTGCAATAATAGAGTCAAAAGCCATATCCTCTACCTGGATATCCATACCCAATTCATCACTGATTGCACGCATAATGTCGATATCAATACCCGTTACCTGATTGTTGTCATAATATTCATAGGGTGGAAACTCCGCATTGGTTCCAATGATCAGTGTCCCGTTATTTCTCTCTACTTCCTTGCTGACATATGGATACTGCCCTACTTCTTCCTCTGTACCGATATAATTTTTCACAATACTGTCAATTGTGCCATCAGCTTTTAACTTCTCCAGTGCACCATTGATATTGTCCAGCAGCTCTGTATTTTCCTTGGCTACGCAAAAGGCATAGTCTTCCAGTGTAAATTCTTCATCAATAATACGAATGTTACTGTTCTGCTTCACAAACTGTAAGCCGGGCTGCTCATCTATAACTACGCAGTCAATCTTGCCGAGTTTCAATGCCTGAATAGCATCTGCACCCTTGTTATAACGCTCGATTTTGGTTCCTGCTTCATCGCCTTCATAGTCCGATACGTAGATATCACCAGTTGTTCCAAGCTGTACGCCGATTCTTGCCCCCTCCAGATCCGCTGCACAGGTAATCTCTTTCTGTGATGCATCATTTTGTCCTGCATCTGACTGCTTGCCTGCACATCCTGCCAATAGTGTTGCGAATAACAATATTGTAAGAAGTGCAGGGAACATTCTTCTCTTTGTTATGTTCATGTTATACCTCGATTCTGAATATTTATACAAAAGAGAGTATAGCATACAAAATGGACAATGTCCACTTTAAGGAATACAGGAACCTTTATTCTCCTATATTGATTATTACCCAGTCTTCATCTTTCATATCATACACTGTCTGACAGTAAGGGCAAATCCTTTGATGGGTGGCATCGAAGCTGCCTCCACAGTTCTTGCATTGGGATCGTCTGATGGAAAATCCGGCTTTGGTAGGGGTAGAGATATTCTTCGCCACCTGGATTGGGATTTCTTCATCTTTTATTTTGATTTTGTTATTTATACAATACGTGTTACGAAGGAACACTTTCATATTAAGTTTTACAATATTACCAGTTGTTTCCATGCTTTTCAAGGCTACTGTTCCATGATAGTTCATATCTATTAAATCCTTGTATTTTTCAGGGACATAAGTACCTTCAAAACAAGCAAGATTACGTGTATCATCTGAAAAAAGTGTCATTTTCAGGAATGAAATAAGTTGTCCTTCAAATAATTTATAGGAGAAGGTACTATCTAAGGATTTCAATTTCTTTTCTATTTTTCTTTCTGCTTTCCTGGAGCCGACAACTTCACCAACACCTTGCATTCCCTTACAGATTCCATATCCTATTGTAGAAAATGCAAATACCGCATATCCCCCAAAGGCTCCGCCTGCCGCTGCTCCCACGATATTCATTACATTAAAATGTTCTACGTTCACCATGCTGCAGATTACAGCCAGAAAGAAAATAACTATACCGGCTGCGATACCTATATTCTTTATTTTCTTAACCTGTGAGGAATCATCATCATAAAAATAGAAGTTCGTAACCTTAGGGAACAAATCCGATATCTGAAATTTGGTCTGACAATATGGACATCCTGTCATTAATTCCTTAATTCTGCTGATAGCACCGCAGGATGGGCAGCAATAATAGTCACTTTCTACTGCACTGGTCTCTACCGTCGTATCCGTTACGATTGCATTGATTGCAATCTGGCTTTCCTGTGTATCTATGCATTTATCACCCTTATAGTATTTCTGTGATAAATTTGCCATGTGCATTCTTCAAAAGAGAATATAAATGGATAATCCGGCAAAAATCATTGTCCGGCACATGGCCATGCGTATATTTCTCATCACTCCAGAAAGTATTCTTTGAACACGATTGCGGCATTGTGTATTCAGCTGGAGTGATTTCCATGGTAGTCCTTAATCCCTTAGCTTTCCACCTGGCATATTGCAGCTTTAACGCATAAGACAGGTCTGCCCCTGCAATGTCCGGCGTTATTCCCGTCCGCGCAAAGCTCTGCATCTTCATTGCCATTCTCTCTTCTAGTACTTTCTTGCTTCCATCCCACTGTCTGGTTCCATCCATTGCCTTGTAACTCATTGATACTCCCTCTTAGTTAAAATTTTCTTATCTCATCTTGAACCCGTAATAAAGTTCTATGATCTTAGATTGTTGACACGCTGTGTCGACAATCTCCACATTCAACTTTTCGAGTGATAAATCGAGTGATAATCGAGTAGCACTCGATTTATCACTCGATTTATCACTGTGTATATTTCCTTCAATTAGCCGCTTTTCAAGAATAATACTTTATCATAAAACTTATATATTAATCGAGTGTTTTTCGAGTGCCACTCGATTTCTTAACTCATACTTTGTGGCACGACCATTTCCTACTTTTAAAATTATATCTTCATCAATCATTTTGCTAAGTGTTGTTCTAGCCTGCTGTTTAGTAAAACCACATAATTCTCTGACAGTACCATTATTAATTGCATTATTCCGCTCCAAATATTCGGTAATCATATCCTTAGCCTTAATGTACTGCACGACTCTATCTCGTGTATATTCAACGTCGGACTTTATAGCTTCATATACTCTTGCTGTAAGCATATACTCTTTTCCAACAAGTTCAATTAAACCAAAATTCATCAGGTCAGAGCAACATTTCTTTGCCTCTATATCACTTATCTGAGCAATTTTTTGAACATCCGCCAATTTAATTTTCCTATTTTCAGCAGTATATCTTAACACCATTAATTGAGCAAGCGAAAATGTGATTTGCTTGGAATCCTGCTCACTAACAACAAATTTAACAAAATCAGGATCTTCCATTACATTGCCTATTGTAAGTTGTACTGCATCATTAAACACCCTGTATACCGGATATGGTTTTCCCATAGTTACCATTTCCTTATAAATAATGTCTACACCCTGTCCTGTACGCTGCACATATCTCAAATTCTGCAAAGTTTCAGCAATAAGTTTGTTTCGCGGTGATGATGGATGTGTAATAATATTGTCTGCTGTTATACCATCCAAGAATCCACCTGGATTTTCAATTACAATCTTATCTGGATAATGTTTAACATATACTGCACCCTGTTGCTGATAATCCCTATGTGAAAGGGCATTAAGTAGAGCTTCCTGAAATACCTTCTCTGAATACTCAGATACCTCTAATCTATATAAACCTATCTGGACTGATACAATTTTATTATCATTTTGAATTTTCTCTGTAAGTCTATCCAACACTGTTGTAATTGGCTGTTTCATATCAATTCGTGCATTATACTCTTCAAGATTACCTTTTCCATAATGCAAATATATAACCTCTGCCTGTGGCAACAAACGCTGAATAGAAACGTCCTTTCCAATAAACAGCAGCCCTGCTATGGTCAATTTAATCTGTCCCCCCTCATCCACAATCAGTTTCAGATCTTTTAAAAATGCCATATCCTCCAAATCCGGTAAAGTTGATGCTGAATCACGAAGTCTGAGTTTTTCTTTTAAAGAGTATACTACCATAAGGTTAATATCATTAATCGAACTCTCAGCTATAATCTGTGATGAAAAATCGTTAGTATTTGCTATTGTATACACATGTGCCATTTCATCAGAATAAAAAGGCTTAGAATTCTTTCCAAGTCTTTTAAGACATCTTCCATCCGCTGTTGTATATGTCTTACCATCCTTTTCTACAGAAATTGCTATTACCGTTTTTTCTTCATATTTGATTTCTTCAATTTCTGTAAACATATGAGGACTCGTTTTATCGTATATAGCTTCTTGAATAGACTGTAAATCATATTTGCCAGTACAGCCTGTAACTTCACCATCATCTTCAACACCTAAATATACAGTTCCGCCCTTGCAATTAACAAATGCAATCAACTCATCAACGACAAGAGAAATTCTTTCGCGCATATTATTAGTCTTTATCCATGATTTGAATTCTATGTTAATTGATTCACCTATTTTTATAGCTTCTTGCAAGTTTTTCACAAGATCACCTCATTTTTAGTCTATTTTTTACAATAATATATTCCCTCTTATCCTCTATTCTTTGCAATATAAAGCCCTATCCACATAGCACAACATCTATTTTGCCAGCTGCTAAATCAAGGATTGTATCGCTTAGTTCTTTTTGTGTATATGAAAGCTCATAGCCATTTAATGTTAAAAATACCAACATCACATGAGTACCTAAACGTTTGTTTCCATCAACCATCGGATGATTCTTTACAATTCCAAAGCATAACTGTGCTGCTTTTGCCTGTACACTTGGATATAATTCTTCATCTCCAAACGATTGAAATGGATTAGCAAGTGCTGATTCAAGCATACCATCATCACGAATACCATTACTACCACCAGTAATTTCAATCAGTCTTTCATGAAGTAAAACGACCTGTTCTTTGCTTAATCTTATCATTTGGCAAGTACCTCATAAGCCTCCATATTCTGCTTAATAAGACGCTCTGATATAGCAAATACGTCCTCTGTGGATGCTATTTTTTCCTGCTCCGCTTTGCTAAAATCAATTACGAGATATCTTGGTACATTGTTTTTAAGGATCACTGCTGTGCCATGCTCATCAACAACTTTGGCAACCTTTGAGAAATTCTGATTAGCTTCTGTTATAGAAATCATTGTATTTGTATCTATTGTCATACTATACACCTCACTTTAAACTATATTATATGTAAATTATAGGATAAATACAACCTATTTTTATAGCTAATGTTTGAAATTTTGTGAATATTTCAAGAGAATTAATGATACACAAGATTATCAAGTAATTCATGGACATGTTCTGTAACCTTTAATTTATAAGCCATATTTTGCTCTCGTTTCTCTAAGGGCTGCTCTGGCATCCTTTACTTGACCTGCTTCTATCTGTTTTTCAGATATCTCTATATCTCTATACATAGCAATGTATTTTATGGTTGACTCATAAGTCTCCATACTCATAATTACCATATCGCCATAGCCATTTTTAGTAACATAAATTGGTTCCTCTGTCTTGTGGCACATATCAGATATCTCTGATGTATTTTTCAAATCTTTAATTGGAATTATATGTGGCATAATAGATACCTCCTCTATTTATGGTCTAATTATACCACAATTATGTCCTTTTTCAATCTTCTTATTCATCAAAATCATATAAAAAAAAGATTACCACCTGAGCTTTATAGCATAATTTCTTGACTATAGCGCATAAAAATACCCTCCTTACTGGTTGTCCAGTAAAGAGGGTACATATCACACTGCCATGACCGTTTCTCTTATATTTCTATACAGTTTAGTTCTCATTCATCTTCGCCAGCTTAGCTGCCTGGTCGGCTGCGATGCAGGCATCGATAATTTCCTGGATGTCACCATTCATAATTTTATCCAGCTTATACAGGGTCAGGTTGATTCTGTGGTCAGTAACACGTCCCTGAGGGAAATTATAGGTTCTGATTTTCTCGGAACGATCGCCTGTACCAATCTGGCTTCTACGCATCTCTGCTTCTGCATCATGTCTCTGCTGCTGCTCGATATCATACAGCTTGGCACGCAGAAGGGCGAAAGCCTTAGCCTTATTCTGTAACTGGGATTTCTCAGTCTGGCTGTATACCACAATACCTGTAGGGTAGTGAGTCAGTCGTACAGCGGAATCTGTGGTGTTGACACACTGTCCACCATTACCGGATGCACGCATTACATCAATACGGATATCCTTATCTTCAATCTTAATGTCAATGTCTTCATCAACTTCCGGCATAACGGCTACGCTGATTGTAGAAGTATGGATACGTCCACCGGACTCTGTCTCAGGAACACGCTGTACACGGTGTACACCGGATTCGTACTTCATTACTGAATATGCGCCCTGTCCACTGATCATGAATGTAACGCTCTTCATACCACCAATACCGATTTCCTCGACTTCCATCGTCTCCACCTTCCAACGGCGGCTCTCTGCATAATGTACATACATACGGTAGATTTCTGCTGCGAACAATGCTGCTTCGTCTCCGCCTGCGCCTGCACGGATCTCCACGATTACGTTCTTATCATCGTTAGGGTCCTTAGGCAGAAGAAGAATCTTTAACTGCTGCTCTAATTCTTCAATGCGCTTCTTGGCATCATTGAGTTCTTCCTTGAGCATTTCACGCATTTCTTCGTCATTTTCAGATTCCAGCATAGAGAGGGAACCTTCTACGGTCTCTTTGCATTTCTTATATTCTGTATAAGCTTCTACAATAGGCTGCAGGTTGCTCTGCTCTTTCATCAGAGAGCGAAATCTTGCCTGATTATCTGCTACTGTAGGCTCATGAAGCTCGTTCATGATTTCTTCATAACGGGCAATCAAATCATCTAACTTATCAAACATCTCTATTACCATGCCTTTCCAAATATTAACCTTGTCAATCACCTGCACAGACACTGGTCTGCTATGTGCGTATCTATATTTATACCATATTCCAGCAACCGGTTACGACTCGATCCTGTTTCGCGTAGTCCTGTATCACTTCTACTTCAATAAAGCCCCTCTGTATCATGAGTTCTTTTACTGCTTCGCCCTGGTCATAACCTATTTCAAAGAACAGTCTCGCACCACGAGTCATATATGCCGGACACTGCTCTATTATTTTCCTGTAAAAATACAGCCCATCGGCCTTGCCATCCAGAGCGATCATCGGCTCATGTTCCCTGACCTCAGGCATCAGAGTCTCTATCACGTCAGTCTCAATATAGGGTGGATTCGATACGATCATATCGAACCTGCCTTCTACCTTCTCTAAGAGGTCGCTCTGTCTGAAATCTGGAATATTGGGTCAGGCTGGACGACAGCACTTCCTGATCCGAAACAAGCAAAACCTGCTTTCTTCCGGTCAACGGGACACTTCCGCAACTGCTTAGCAACAGCAACATGGCGACGAATAAACTTGTAATCTTCTTCATTTTTTATCCTTTATTTATACTATTTGCAAAATTATGATTTCTCTTCATAATAAACAATTCGTAAAGGCTTTTTGCTCAAGAGATAAAGAATATGAAGATTTATACAAAAAAAGAAGGCACACTTGTATAATTATTCAATTATACTCTTTATATTTGCAGCCTTGTTGCATAAATATACAAGTATGAGTACAAAAAAAGAACGATTGGATGCCATCTGCCGCATTATACAGACAGAGAAAATAGGAAATCAGGAAGAGCTGCTTAAACAGTTGGAAAATAGCGGATTC
>ENA-UPWU01001045-UPWU01001045.1-human-gut-metagenome-genome-assembly--contig:-NODE-1045-length-11873-cov-9.989742_pt1 | contig 11873 bp, 7 predicted proteins | sample MGYA00250058_ERZ773392 | MGnify/ENA primary metagenome ERZ773392 (study PRJEB29103, sample SAMN06112084) | human gut metagenome | biome: human gut; feature: ankylosing spondylitis patient; material... | reverse complement strand
CCCAATGAATCCTTACTTGACTTCCAGCAGGTTCTTACATTCCGCGAACGCGCGGCGGCCAATGATTTCAATCGTCGCGGGCAAGGTTACGCTCTTGAGCTTCGTGTTGCCCTCGAACGCCTGCGCGCCGATTTCCACCACCGGCAGACCCGCCACCGTGTTCGGAACGGTCAGCGTCGATGCCGTGCCGTTGTACTTGACGACCACAATGCCCGTCGAGTCGTCACGAACCGCGAACACGAAGTCGCCTGTCACGGTGAATGCCTTGTTGACAGATTCGAGCTCCGTATTGCCGGACAGCGCCTTAATCGTGATGGTGTAGTCGCCCGGCTGCAGCAGCTTCAGACCCGGCACCGTGTAGTTCAGCGCCGCCGTTTCGCCCAGCAGCGCAGCCGTGCCATCCGGCGTGGTCAGCAGCAGCTGATACTTCGTTGCGCCGCCAGCAGCCGTCCACGTCACCGTCAGGTCCTCGCCCTGCTTCGCGGCAGGGACGGTCACGGTCAGCGGATCATCGGTCACATACAGCGTCAGGGACTGCGCCGGGGAAAGTTCGCCAGCGGTCGTTCCGTAGTAGGGCTTGAACTGAAGCGTGCGGACACCGTTGCCGTTGCCCAGCGAAGCGAAGGCGCGCTCGATAACCGTCACATCGCCAGTCGTCGGGTAGCTGGTATTTGCCTTGCCGTCCACATACAGGACGACCTTCGTCGCGTTCTTGGTGTTGACCGTGAACGTCACCGGCACATTCAGCTTCACGCGGCTGGGATTCATGGTGAAGTTGACGACTTCCGGCTTGTTGACCACGGTCGTCGTCAGTGTAATCGTGTACGCCTTAAACTTTTCGCCCGCCGTCGTGCCGTTGTAAGGCTGGAACTGAATCGTACGGACGCCGCCATTATTCCCCAGCGACGAGAACGACATCGTGAACTCGTACTTCGACATGCTGGTCGTTACGTCCTCAAAGCGGCGGTTCACCTGCCCGTCGACATACATCAGCAGCTTCGTTGCGTTGTCCAGATAAACAGTGAATTTAATCTGCTCGCCCAGCACCGCGGTCGTCTTGTCAATCTTGACATTCGCAATCACGGGGGCAGCAGACGAACCGCTCGTCAGGGAAATGGTGGTTGCGGAGGTCTTGTCGCCGCCGACTGCGCCGTTGTAGGCTTGGAACGCAATGGTACGCTTGCCCCCGTTGTTCCCCAGCGAAGAGAACGCCATGGTGAAGGTGTATTCCGTCATATCAGGGGTGATGTTCTCGAAGCGGCGGTTGACACTGCCGTCGATGTACATCAGCACCTTCGTGGCGTTCTTGATGCGCAGGGTGAAGGTGATGTTTTCGCCCAGCGTCGCGTTCGGATTGCTGATTTTCAGCAGCTCAACCCGCGGCTTGTTCGCCACGCTGATGGTAATCGTCTTGGTGTCGGACATAGCGCCGGGCGTGCTGCCATTGTAGGGCTGGAACGCCACCGTGCGCACGCCGCCGTTTGAACCGAGCGTCGAGAAGGACATCTGGAATGTCGTCGCGCCGTCCTTCACGTCGTAGATGTAGCGGTTCAGCTTGCCATCAATGTAGACACGCATCTTCGTCGTGTTCTTGGTGTTGATGGTGAAGGTGATGGTTTCGTTCAAATCAACCGTGTATTTGTCCGGAGTCCAGCTTGTCACGGTCGGCTTGTTCGGGCTTTCGTTTGCGACAGTCACAACACGTTCGGAGGTCTTTTCGCCCGCCGTCGTGCCGTTATAGGCTTGGAACGCAATGGCGCGCTTGCCCCCATTGCTTCCCAGCGACGAGAACGACATGGTGAAGGTGTATTCCGTCATATCGGGGGTGATGTCCTCGAAGCGACGGTTGACACTGCCGTCGATGTACATCAGCACCTTCGTGGCGTTCTTGATGCTCAGGGTGAAGGTGATGTTTTCGCCCAGACCCACGGTCGTCTTGTCGATATTCTTTACCGTTACCTGCGGCTTGACAGACGGCTTCGTCAGCGTAATCGTTTGTTCAGCGGACTTTTCGCCGGGCGTATTGCCGTTGTAGGATTGGAACGCGATGGTGCGCTTGCCCCCGTTGCTCCCCATCGAGGAGAAGGACATGGTAAGCGTCGATGTGTCAGTGGGCACGTCGTAGATGTAGCGGTTGACGCTGCCGTCAATGTACATCAAAATCTTGGTGGCGTTCTTCGTGTGGATGGTGAAGGTGATATTCTCGCCCAGCTCCGCCGTCGCCTTGTCCATTTCGAACGTCGGTTTGCCCGGAATAATCACATCCGCGCGGTCGATGTTTTCGAGGTCATCCGGCACGTCCGTAGGCGCGGGGGTCGACGCGGGCTCCTCGGTCGGCACGACAGCAGGTTCCTCGGTCGGCACGACAGCAGGTTCCTCAGTCGGCACGACAGCAGGTTCCTCAGTCGGCACGACAGCGGGTTCCTCGGTCGGCACGACAACGGGTTCTTCGGTCGGCACGACAACAGGTTCCTCGGTCGGCTCAACAACGGGTTCCTCGGTCGGCACGACAACAGGTTCTTCGGTCGGCACGACAACAGGCTCTTCCGTCGGCACGGGCGTGGGTGTAGGGGTCGGCACGGGTTCTTCCGTCGCAGCCGCAAGCACCAGCAGGGCACTGGGCATTTCCACGCCGCTCGCGAAAACACCGGTGTGACGTTGATTCTCAATGCCCTCTTCCGGCACGGGATGCACTGCATCCGCCGCCAGATAGCCATATGCAACGCCAGCCGTCTGGTCATACACGCAGACGGAAATCCGTTCATTCAGCTGACCCTTCTGCGGACGATGCGTCACATACACCACGCCGGTTACACGACCAACCAGCTCATCGCCCGTCGGATTCAGGTACAGCTGTGCGCTGCTGAACGTCGCGGCAAAGCCGGAGTCAAAGAACTCGTTATCCAGCACGGAGCGGCTGTAATCTACGGCTGCTTCGTCCACGATTTCGGGTGCTTCCGTTGTTTCAGGAACATCCGTCGTTTCGGGGATTTCCGTTGCTTCGGGAACATCCGTCGCTTCGGGCGCTTCCGTTGCTTCGGGAACATCCGTTGCTTCGGGGATTTCCGTTGCTTCGGGAACATCCGTCGCTTCGGGAACATCCGTTGCTTCGGGGATTTCCGTTGCTTCGGGAACATCCGTCGCTTCGGGGATTTCCGTTGCTTCGGGAACATCCGTCACTTCGGGTGCTTCCGTTGCTTCGGGAACATCCGTCACTTCCGGTGCTTCCGTCGGCACGACCTCAACCGTTTCCGTCGGCGGAGTTTCCGGCTCTTCTGCAGCCGCCGTCAGCACTGTTCCCATACTGCCCGTCACCATGAATACAGCCAGCAGGAAAGACAATGCCTTTCGCATCCACTTTTTGTCCTTCATCGTCCTCACTCCTTGTTCCGTGCAATCTTCCGGCACGACGTATGGTTGTGCCAGTGGCAAGAGACTGCTGCTTTCCATTTTCTTTTCGCGGCGAGCTGCAGTGCTCCCAGTGGATATAGCAATCTCTTTCCCAATTCCAGCTATATTGTAACAAATTACAAGTCAGCTGTCAATACTTACCGCGCAGAAAGCCGAATTTTATACGAAAATCAAGGCACTTTCTCTGCATCTGTCTCGCGGAACTGATTTTTCCATTGCCGAATTGCCGTGGTCGGCAAATCAATTTGCGTCTCCCATGCGGAGCAGATGCGCTCCTCCAGCACATCCAAATTCCCGCCGCGGGGCAGGACGGGCAGATTCGTGTCCTTCGCGATTTCACTTGCGCGGTTGTCTACCGCCAGAATCAGGCTTCGGCAGCCCATATTCATTGCGTGGATGCCGCCGTGCAGCCGCGTGCCAACGTAGTCAATCCCGCCTGATGCCAAAAGCGCTGTGTAATCTCGCAGATTCGGCTGAATCAGGTGCAAATTCTGCGTCACGCGCGCATCCATTTGGCGCAGGCAGGCGTAGTCCTCAACTGCTTGCAGCCACACATACACCTCGCGATAGTGCTTTTGCAGCATGGTCAGCATCTGCGCATCCTGCTCCGGGCTGCTGCGGTAGTCTGTCAGCGTTGTCACGACGCGCTCCGCCTTGTGCGTCGGAATCTGCGCGCATTTGTCGGCTGTCAGCCCCCACATTGTCGGGCACGCCGTATTCAGCACGTTCGTGATGCCCAGCTTCAGCAGGCGCTGGCGCGTGTATTCGTCGCGCACCGCGTGCAGGTACTGCCCATCCAGCAGCGTTTTTAGAATCCGCTTCGTGTATCCTGTCGGCTCGTCCTGGTATTGATACCACCCCGCGCCCAGCAAAATGACATGCGTGCGCTGAAATTTCTCACGAATCAGGCGGAAATTCAGCAGCTCCCGCTTGTGCAAATCGCCGCAGCGCATCATCACCGCGTCCCGCAGGCGGATATTCCACATCCTTTGGCGGCGCATGTCCGAGGAAAGCAGATTCGTCCCGCAGACAAATGCGTAATCCGCACTGCCGACGTGCTTTATCGACACTTTCGACAGCCTGTCCCGAACCGGAACGGCGACGGACAGCTGCACAGGAAAGCAGTCGTGCAGCACATGCTCGCAGGCGTTGCGGATAATGAAATCTCCCTGATTCGCTGTTGAAATGGTAGGGTCAAAACGCACAATTTTACGGCAGTGCTGCATTTCCTGATCGATCATGCCTTCTTCCTCCATTTGCGCAAGAAACTCCGCCTTTTTTCAAGCATCCAGCGATATTCTGCCGTCCGCCCCAGCGCCAGCGTGTACAGGAGCGCTGTCACCGCCGCGCAGGTGATGCCTTTGAGGATAATCCACATCAGCGTATGCCCCATCCGCGCGCACAGCAGCAGCGACAGCGCCATCACCGCGCCGTTGAGCAGCAGCAAGCCTCCCTGCGCCTTGAAATACGCGGCAGCGCTGCGCCCGAAGGTGCGATGGAACAGCACTTTCGGCTCATACCAGAAGATGGTGCAGAGCCGCGCCAGCCCTGTTGCGCCGATGATGCCCGCCACGCCGAAGAAGTGCCCCAGCAGGATGGACAGCAGGATGTTGACCAGCGCCGTCATAAACATAACATATTTCATTTGCCGAAAAAGCCCCAGCGTTTCGCGGTACATCCACACGGGCGCGACGATGGTGCTCAGGTAGAACGTGAACAGCACCGCTGCTACCGTCCCTGTGTCCATCAGGTATTCTTCGCCCACCCAGATGGGGATGAAGTCCTGCACAACCGCGCCGTACGCGGCGACGCAGAAGCCTGTAATCGCCCCGAAGAGGACAATCAGGTTGCGGAACATGGCGTACGACTTTTCCGAATTCTTCTCGGCATTCAGATTTCCCAAGCTGGCGGAAATGCCGGTAATCACGATGGAAACGAACGTCGTCACATACGTCGTCAGCGACGCGTAGTTGGAGTAGTAGCCGACGAACACCGTGCCCAGCATGACGGAAATCAGAATGTTGTCCGTGTTGTTGATGAGTATTGTCGCCAGCTTGTAGAGAAACATGGAGCGGATGTTGTCGTTCAGCTCCTGCTTGCGGTGCATCGGCGCACGTTTCTGCTTTTTCCGCAGGAAGGGGTACATCTTATCCGCTAAATGGCTCAGTACCGCGTTCTGCAGGAGGGTGCAGGCAATCTGAATCAGCAGATAGCCAAGATAGCTGCCCCAAATCAGCAGGCATGCCATCTGCGCCGCATACTGCACCACCAGCGCCGCGGCGGAAACCATGTTCTGCAAATATGCCTTCTGGTCAGCCTGAATCAGCGTTGTTTTGTAGATGACCAGATAGGATGCCACGGAGTTCGCCAGGTATAGCACATAGTAGACGATTAGCTGCGCCATCGGCAGCTCACTGCTGATGATGAGCGGCAGGAAGGGAATTACCGCTGCGCCCAGCAGCGCTACCGCCAGCGCAATCAGGCGGTAAATGCGACGATAATAGCCCAGCAGGTGCTGAATTTCGCCCGTGTCGCCCCGGTGCAGCGGTGCGTACAGGCTGTACACCAGCACGTTGCCCACGCCCAGTTCCGCCAGTGACAGCATGGCCAGAATGTTGCTGTACAGCCCGTTGACACCCGTATAATCCGCGCCCAGCCGGCGCACAAACACCGTTCGCACGGCAAAAGCCAGCAGCAGCGTGACCACCTGCCGTACTGCGCCTACACCGATGTTGCGCGCCGTGTTTTCGCTCCTTGATGCTGTGTTCATGATTCCTCTCCGCCTGTTTTGCCTGTCTGCTCCTGCGCCGCGTCCTCCGGCTGCCACTTGCCCAGCAGTCCCAGAAACAGTATGTTCAGGAAAACGCCCTCCGTGTTGATGCACAGGAAATACAGCAGGAAAACGCCCAGCACATACAGCAGACGCGCCTTGGCAAATTTGGTGCGGATACCGCGGTACGTCAGCCACAGCCAAACTGCCGGGAGAATCAACCCTGTATCCATGACGAAGGCGGCAAAGCCGTTGGAAATATTCTGCACCCTGTGTTTCAGCAGAATTTCCGCCTTCCGCTCCGAGAAAACGCCCTGCCCCGCAATGGGGGATTCCAGCCCGATTTCAAAGCCGCTGAAGGTGTCGTTCCACCGCGTGTAGAATGAACCGCCGGAATTTCGTCCGATAATCTTGTTTTCCACCACGCCCGTGGCAGACTCGATGACAAACAGCAGTACCAGCCCAATGAACGCCGCCATCTTGATGCTGCGCGCCATTTTCCCACCCTTTTTGCGGAAGGCCACCGTCAGCAGCACAACGCCCAGACAAATAAAGCCTGTTGTGGACAGCGTGCTGAGGATGGTGACGATCAGCAGCGCAATTGCCCAGCAGTATTTCTTCTTGCTCATGCCCATGCGCATTTCGTCGCTCATCAGGAACAGCAGCGCGAAGTTCAGGAAAATCTGGTGGCTGCCCGGCTCGTTGAACATACCCGCATTGCGGTGGAAAACCGGGATGTTCAGCCAGCCTAAGGTAAAATAAGGCGTCAGATAAAATCCGTTGACGCTGGAAACTTCGTAGTGCAGCAACGGCAGCGGCAGCGACAGCAAATCGCCGATGACGAAGGAAATCAGGCTGATGGCCGCCTCTGCCAGCATGACTTTGGTATACAGCCGCATATACGTCCGATACCCGATGCAGCTTTGCAGAACCAGCACATAGCCGATGTTGCAAAGCCAAATGACAATATCGTTGATGTGGATGCCGTTCTGCGGGTTGACGAAGCTCGTCAGCAGCAGCGCCGCCGTCAGAAGCAGCGTCAGGCGTACATTCTGGACGCTGATTTTCGGATGATGCGCCCGCGTCAGCAGCAGAATCGACGCAATCAGCATGGCTGCCATCAGCGGCATCCGCAGCACCTGAAAATACAGCGAACCCATGCCCAGCACGCCAATCAGCACACAGAGTGCATCCACATGGTTCTTTGTGATTCGGATTTTCATCGTGCAATCTCCGTATAAATCTGATGCAGTATCTCCAGATTCTTCTGCGCATCATGCGTTTTTCCAGCGTGTTCTCGCCCGGCGCGCGCCATCTGCGCCGCTTTTTCCGGATGCGCGAACATCTCGCAGATATCATGCGCCAGCAAATGCGGGTCGTCTGCCGGATAAATCAGCCCTTCCACGCCGTGCGTCATCAGACAGCGCACGCCGCCGACATCCGACGCAATGCACGGTACGCCAAGCAGCATCGCCTCGCCCAGCGAATTGGGGGAGTTTTCAATGCTTGACGGCAGCACAAACACCTGACTTTTTAGATACCGCTCCTTCATTTGCTGTGCATTCAGGCTGCCGGTAAAAACAACATGGTCGTAGAGGTCGTTTTCGCGCAGCAGATGGTGGATGTACCGTTCATAGGCATTGCGCGCAAGCGACGGAATGCGCCCATAGTCCTTGCGCCCTACATAGAGCTTGACATCGGGATAGCGCTTGCGGACAATCGCCAGCGCCTGCAATAGCAGATGCAGCCCCTTGAGCGGCACATGCGCCTGACTGCAGAAGATGCTGTGCGGCTCGCAGCTGTTCAGCGACCATTCGCCGGTGTAGAACTCGTCCCGCAGCGTTTCGTTGTTGAAATGATAGGCCGCCTGCGGGGCAAGCTCCGCCATGCAGGCCTCATCCCAGTCGGTGCGCCCGATGACGTGCTGCACCCTGCGCAGGGCTTCCTGTTCATACTGCCCGACGCGGCGGTAGATTGCTTCCTGCCGGACGATATTGCCCTTCACCAAGTCCTTCAGCGTGTGCCCGTGGCAGACGTGTTCCGGCAGATAAGCGCGATAATGCTCCGCGTATATGGACAGAAGCCCCTGAATGGAAATTACAATCCGCTCGCGCATCCCCATGTGTTCCGCCGCATCAACCATGGCCAGCGTGTGCTGATTTTCCGTGCCCCAGAGGTGAATGACATCCGGCTGCTCTTTGCGCAGAATATCCTCCAGCTGCCGGGTGTAGGCTTCGCCGCACCGCTGCGTAGGGCGTGTGGGGTTGACCAGCCCGTAATAGCGGTAGCCGTCCACTTCGCCCGTCAGCGCTTTCGGCGCGTCAAACACATACGTCAGCGCCACATCCGGCAGCTGCGTCAGCCGCCGCGACAGCCCGACCAGCCAGCCCACGATATACACCGGGGGAAGCGATTCTTTTTCCGCAATGGCAGGGAGGATAATATTCCCCATCCACATGACCTTCACGCTTCAGCCCCTCCTTTCACTTTGCGCTGTGCGGCATGGTTATTCCACCGCGCCCCGCGTCAGAAAATCCCGCAGCTTTTCCCGCTCCTGCGCCTGCGATTGGCAGTAGCGCGCAATGTTGCGCACATAGCGGTCATGCACGGCTTCATCCAGCAGCCTTTCCGGCACAAAATCCGCTATGCTGGATACCGTTTTGCCCAATTCGTTTGCTTCCACCATTTGCAGCGTCCCGCAGCGGCTGCCCACAATCGGCACGCCCCGGAAGAGAATATCGAACACAACGCCGCTGCTGTGCAGGGAGTAATTCTCCGAATAATTTAGGATGCAGTAGCGGCATTGGCGAATCGCCTCGTCATACGCCGCTTCGGACAGGTATTCCAGCCGCAGCTCGATGTTCTTTGCGCCCGCGCAGACTGCCCGCAGCTCCGTTTCCAGCGGCGCTTCCTGCACCCGACCCGCAATCAGCACCCGATACGGCGTGTTCCGCAGCTGTTTTGCCGCCTCAACGACGCCCTTGTCCGACGTAATCAGCCCGACCATGCCGAAATCATAGCGCTTCTGCGCATACGGCACAGGCGGCTGCATCGTTCCTGTGCTGATGTAATCGGACACGACGCACATCGGCCGCCCGTACGCCGCGCCAATGGCTGCATTGGGGCAGATAACGCCGCTGATTTTCCGCCTGCACAGCGCATACAGCCCCCGCTTCAGCACCGAATTGACGCTGTCGGTGCTGTACTGGATGGCGTAGACCCGCGTTTCTTTCTTCTTGAACAGTGCAAGCCCCAGATACGCTGTTGCGACGGCGCTGCACTGGAGGACAATCACGTCATCCTGCGCTTCCCGAAGCAGCGCGCGCACGTTCTGGAACACGGCGCGTTTGTTGCGCGCCGCCGAACTGCCCACGATGTAATCATGCGGCAGACGAATCAGCTTATTCCCGAAGCGGTCGCCGTACACCGGCCCGCCCGCAATGCGCACATCCATCTCCGCGCCGAACAGGTCAAGATAATTCTGCGCGACGGTGAAATAATGCCCAGCGGCAATGCCGTCTGTGCTGGTGCTCCGTACATCTGCCACAATCAGCCGCATGATGGTTCGTTCCTTTCGCCGCTTTTCTGCATCGCCTTGCTGTAAATCGCCATCAGCTGACGATAATTTGCTTCCGCCGTGAAATTCTCCTGATACGTTTTCAGCGCGCCCTCGCTGACAGATTCCGCGTGCTGCAGCCGATTGAGCGTCTGTGCCAGCTGCTCCGCCGAGTCCGCCGGAAACTTGAAGCCCGTCACGCCGTCCGAAATCAGGGAACCTGCGTTGCCTAAATCCGAGCAAATCACCGGCGTGGCGGCGCTGAAGGCTTCCACAATTGTCATTGGGAAGCCTTCGTACCACTGTGTCGGCAGAATCAGCGCCTTGGACTGCCCCATCAGCGCCCGTGCCGCCGAATTTGGCACAAAGCCGCGCAGCTCCGCCTGCTTCAGCTTTTCCCGCGTCAGATATTCGCGGCACCATGCTTCCTCCGGCCCTGTACCGCAGATGATCAGCTTCATGCCCCCGCCTGAACGCTCGTAGCGCGCCCACGCTTCCAGCAGCAGCCGAATGCCCTTGAGCGCATCCAGCCGACCGATGTACACCACCTGATTTTCGCGCGCCGCATATGGCACAATCGTCTCCGGCGGTTCCACAAAGTTCGGCTTTACGGACACGTTTTCCGGCGGAATCTGCTCAAGCGCCAGCAGCTTCTGCCGGTTGAAGTCCGTCAGGGTGATGTAATGCAGGCGGCTGTACGTTTTGAGGGCGCGGTGCAAACGTGTGCTGAGCACGCAGAACACCGTCTGCAGGCGGCTGCCGCGGTAGCAGCGGTGCTTCACCGCGCAGTGCAGTCCCTTTTTCGTGCAGTCCTCGCAGATATGACCGTCGCGGTAGAAAATCGCGTTCGGGCAGAGCAGACGGAAGTTGTGCACCGTCTGCACCACGGGAACGCCCTCGCGCAATGCCGCGTAATACACTGCCGGGCCAATCAGCGGCAGCGTGTTGTGCACATGCACCAGCGAAATCCGGTTTTCGCGGATGCTCCGCCGAACCTCGCGGTATGTACGGATGCTGAAAAACATCCCCAGCGCACTGCGGATTTTCTCCAGCGCTCCCATGCGCGAAATTTCCTCGTTCCGCCGCGCATACAGCGCCGCAGCGTGACCGTGCGTTTCCAGCAGGTGCTTCTCGTTCGCCACAACGACATCCTCGCCGCCGGGAACCTGATAATAGTCGTGTACCAGCAGTACAGCGGGCTGTTTTGTCGCTTGCTGCATTTACTTTCTCCTGATGGCCGCGTTCCAGATGAATTTCAGATTCGTGCTCCAGTAGCGCTGGAATAGCCGCTTCGGGTCTTGCATCAGGCGATAGAGCCATTCCAGGCTGTGCTTCTGCATCCATAACGGGGCGCGCTTGACGTTGCCCGAAAAGAAATCAAAGCCCGCGCCGACGCCAATCATCAGCCCATGCACACGCCCTTGGTGCGCCGCCATCCAGCGCTCCTGCTTCGGCGCTCCCAGCCCGACCCACACAAAATCCGGCTGCGCCTGATTGATGCGCGCCACGGCAAGCGCATCTTCCTCCGGTGTCAGTTCGCGGAAAGGCGGCACGTCTGTGCCCGCAATTATCAGCCCCGGATACTCCTGCTGCAGGCGCGCAATCATTTTCTCCTGCACTTCCTGCGTGCTGCCGTAGAAATAATGCCGCCAGCCGTGTGCCGTTGACTGCCGAAAGACCTCCATCATCAGGTCAGGCCCGGTTGTCCGCTGAATCTGCGGATACCCGCGCCGCCGCGCCTCCTGCGCCAACGGATTGCCATCCGGAATCGCCATCAAACCGCCGTTCTGCACGGCACGGTAGTCCGCATCCTCGTAACTGACGACGGTTGTATGTACATTCGATACGCAGATGTAATCTCCCTGCAATTGATGAATGTTCTGCGCCAAATATTTCAGCAGCCAATTCATGTTGATGACAGCAATATTGACCCCTAAAATCGGACAGACCGGAATTTCACGCTTGTCCACTTTGCAGCAGTACTGCGCTGCTCCTTCGTGCGCCGTGGCAAACACCCCTTTCCCCACTTCCCCAGCAAGAAACCTTGATACTATTTCCAGATTCATCTGCGCCATCTGCTTGCGCCTTTTCCCTTCTGGCGTCCGCTCATTCCACTTAGCGTAGCGCTGCTACGCT